>Ga0247610_10001498_pt1 | contig 29000 bp, 25 predicted proteins | sample 174DNAGHGhighgp2_FD_193483 | JGI IMG/M metagenome (GOLD analysis project Ga0247610, IMG submission 193483) | Sheep rumen microbial communities from Palmerston North, Manawatu-Wanganui, New Zealand - 1742 DNA GHGhigh gp2 | ecosystem: Host-associated > Mammals > Digestive system > Stomach > Rumen...
CTTTCTGCAACACTCACACCATATTTCTGCCATACAAACAAAATCTCGTTTCCAAGTTCCATTATTGGAAAGTGGGTCATCAAGCCATGTTCGTCTGTCATAGAGGTCTTTATTATCCCAATCGTCTGGGAGCATTCGCTCAAGAAATGATTCAATAACACCTCTACGTTCGTCTGTAGCTGTGTGTTTATGCTGTTCAGCCCGTGCAAGAGTTCCTTCATTCTCATCAAAATAGAGCTGTTCACCTTGTTTCCACAGTTCATAAGCTTCAGCCCAAATTTGTCTTATTTCATTTTCTGTTAAATCATCTTTGACAGATTTCGTAGCATATTCTGGATGAATATCTATAGGATTAAAACGTCTATTTCCTGTCGAGTCTTTTAAGAAATCTGTATCATTCGTAGTTCCAAAAAATACACATTGCCTTTTATAAATCTCAACTGTTCTGCCATAAGCTGGTCTAAAAGCATCATCACATTTGCTTATAAACTGCTTAATGTTTTCAACTTCTGATTTTTTAAGAGCTGAAAGTTCAGCCATTTCAATTATCCAAGCGCCTTGTAATTGCTCATAGGCTTCTTTTCCTTGAACTGTAGTGAAAGTATCTGAAAACCAGTTAACACCTAATTTTCTAAGAAAAGTTGATTTATATGTGCCTTGTTCTCCGACTAAAATAAGCACCATATCAAACTTAGTACCTGGTTCAAATACGCGTGCTACAGCTGCGCATAAGCTTTTACGAATAGCTGCTCTTGTATAAGCATTATCCTCGCAGCCAAAATAATCAATAAGAAGTGTATCAATTCTATTTATGTGGTCCCATTTTGTACTAAGTATATATTGCTGAATTGGATGAAATCCTCTGCGTTCTACATCAATGGCGAATGCATCATCTATTTTCATAGATGAATTTATTCCGTATATGCACTCGATGTAATTTCGAATGCCAGAGTAATCAACGTCTCGCATAGGCTCGGGCACCTTTTGGCTTTCAATTTTTCTCCATGGAGTATTACGTAGTACGTATCTCCTAAAATCAAATGTGTTGAGGGAATAACAGTCCTTAAGTATTTGGTCATTTTGCAATATTAAATTAATATTAGAAGCTGAATTATCATATTCGCCTTTTGAGTTCACAGTAAGCTCTTCTGCCCATGAATTATCATAATCTTCTTCTATAGGTTGCTCGAAGTCATACTTAGCTTCAGCGAATCTCTCATTTGCAATTTCTCGTTTTGTTGCTTTGTCAGAAATTGCAAATTCTTCCATAGCTTTAAAGCTTGGCCTCTGTTTATCTTCTTTCTCTTTACCTGTATCTAAATGGCCAAACTTATGTATACGAACAAGGTCAAAAGCATTACATAAACGACCTCCAGCTGGGTCAGTTCCGTGATGAGAATAAAGAAACTTATCATCATAAACAATAGCACCAGCAGCAGTAGACCCTTTAATATATGTGTATCTATCTTCACCAGCTTCTTCATAGACATCAGACAAAAAAGTTGCAATTACGTCCTGAATTGTATGTGTACGACAAAATGCTCCAATAATGCCTTTCTTTTCTGTCGGGTCTCCTTGTTTTTCAATAGCAAGCTTAATACCTTCTGTCTGTGAAGCAGAATGTGGCCACTCTTCTACGTTTTTCCAGTCAGTGTAAGTTGCTAATACTTCATCTGGATTTAAGAATGGCCCATCTTGATATTCAAAATAATATTCAGCATCAATAGAAATTGATGGCCAAAACATTAAACGATTAACTTCATAAGTTGACTGGTCAAACAACTCAATGTTCATATCACCAGCTATTCGTCTTGCAATTGGCTCATATTCTTCTGCTGACACTTCTCGTGAAAGAGGAATTATTAAACGATGCCTCGGTTTGTCAGCTGATGATTTATGTGTTGAGTGAATCACAGCTGCACACCCATAAAGCATTGTAAAATCCCACCAAAAATTACTGTGCGAAAAATCAATATCGAGAGTAAGAAGTTGTCTATGTTGAACTGCTTCTTTTTTACGATTACCATTTAACAGTTGTCCACCTACAAAGCCTCCGACATCTTTAATTCGTCCTTGCTCAGCTTTACTTGCAGTTATAAACTGTTTGTATGTTTCACCGGTTACGATTGGCTTAGATAGTTTTTGTACAAGTTTAGACCAAAGAACAGATTTATTTTTCCAAACCCTACTATCAAAAGCTAATCCTGTTGCAATATCAATTTTTCCATCATACTGTAAATTAAACTCAGCCATAATTAATCTTTCTGATAGTATTTAGAAGTAAAGCCAGCAGCATTTAATGGTAAATCTGAAGCCCAATCTGGAGCTTTACTCATTATTTTAATCATGTTATCAAGATGCTCTTCAGCATGCCCATCATCAGGAACTTCTGCAATTGCTTCATCATGCACATGCATAGTTATTCCATAACCAGCAGCTTCAAGATTTTTCATCGCATATCCGAGCAAATCACGTGAAATAGCTTGTACTATGTTCTCGGTCAGTTTTCCACCATAAGTATCAATCTGTCCCCAAGCTTTTGTTTCCTGATTAAGCCCTTCGTAATAAAGTAAATTTGATAATCTTCTGCCAACCATCTTTTGCTTAAATATTGGATGGTAGTAGTATAAGCTTCGACCAGAAGGCAACTGTACTGTAAAGAACTCTCCATTACAATTAAATACAAGATTGCGAGGAGTACCAATTACTTGCATTCTATATTTAACAGCTTCATGAGCGCATCGTTCAATCTCAGCCCACAGTGCAACTATCTTTGGGTCTGCATCGCGCCAAAGTTTTACTATGTGCATCATTTCATTATCACTCATGCCCATTTTATCGCCTCCCATTCGTTTCATTGCACCTAATGAACCACCATAACCAAGCGCAAGCTCAGCGTTCTTAGCTTTTGCTCTTAAATCAGAGCCTTTTGTTATAGATTCAATAGGAACATTAAACATACGAGCACCCGCAGCTTCATATATTTTACCATCACCTCTAAACACATTCATGCGCCATTCTTCATTGGCCAACCAAGAAACTACACGAGCTTCAATAGCAGAGAAGTCAGCAACACAATATGTCATGCCATCTGGAGCGATAAGGGCTGTTCTAACAAGCTGCGAAAGAATATCAGATACGTCTCCATATAACATGTCAACTGTTTCCCAATCACGTTTACGTATCAAATTGCGTGGTAAGTCAATATCTGAAGTGTGGTTTTTAGAAAGATTCTGCAATTGCAATAAACGACCAGCCCATCGTCCAGTTCTATTTGCTCCATAGAATTGAAATGTGCCACGAACTCTGTTATCACTCATTGCACAATTTAACATTGCATAATATTTTTTAACTGAAGAGCGTCCAAGCTTTTGCCTGTTTTCAAGAACAGTCGTGAGTCCATCATCCATATGAACTGCTTCAAGTTGCAAAAGCATTTTAATAGCATCAGATGCCATTGATTGATTATCTGGGTCATAGAACTGGCCATTTGCTGTTTTCAGATAATCTTTATCTTTTTGCGTCAAATTAGCTTCAACAATATCAGCTTTATATGTACAGTACCATTTTTTTAATTGAGCAACTGAATTTGGATTTTCAAGTCCTGTAATTTCTTTTGATTGTTTTAACAATAAATCTGTGTAAATCTCATCTACGGCAATAGCCGATTGGGCTAACTCCATATCGACCAAAATACCTCTGTCATTAATTGTTTGGTCTAATATATACATTGACCTCTCAAATTCAGGAATTTCGTATTTTGCAAGAAGATTGTATATCTCACGTTCTGAAAGAACATCATACTTGTTATATTCTTTGTACATCTCCCACTTTTCAGGAGCATCCCAAGGATAATTACGTGTTCTAAAGCCATTAATTTTAGTTGGCTTACAAGGGCATGAAAAATACTTAATAAGAGCTTTACCAGTATCAAGTTTCTTATCTTTCAAATCGAGAACTTTTGAAACTTGGTCCAATCCGAGAGGCAGACCACAATAAGCTGACTTTACAAGCGTGCAATACCAGTTCTCAACTGGAATATCATAGCCTATTCGTTTAAAAGCTGTGCGCTCAAATACAGCATTGTGTGCATGCTTTTTAACATTATCATCAAACAATGCATCAACAAAATCTTCAGGTAGCTCCTCACCTTGAGCAAGGTCAACTACTACAACGTCCTCATCGTCAAAAGCATAACCAACAATAAGTATTTCAAAATCTGGCGATTCTATATACTTATATGAGCCACACGTCTTAATATCGACTGATGAGAATGTCTCAATATCGATAAACAAATCAGTGCGCTTCATTTCTGTGTGGCCTTTGTTATATATAAAGAATTGTCATTATTTTCATGCTTGCTTTTATAATTCTCGCATTCAGTTTTTGTACCAACAAATACTACTGCATCAGCAAGCATGCTAAAAACATTAAATTTTTCTTCCATAATTCTGCTAATTAAAAGGTATTATTAAATAAGTCGTGGGCCTTGCGAGAATCGAACTCACTCTAAGCAACTTTGGCAAATTTGGAACAGAAAGCAGCATTATGGATATTGCTGATTGCTTGTGCGCCTTTACACTATAGACCCTTAAAAAAGCAGAGAGGTTGTAGACCGAAGATACAGCACAGGAAGGTTCGATTATGGTAATTAATCGAAAAAGTGGTCACAACCTCTCTGCTGTAGATTACATCATGTCATCATCTTGCCATTCATTTTCTCCACCGAAGTCTTCTTCAGCAGTAGAGCCGCCTGCAAGCATTTCACCGTCTTCGAGCTTCTGCAAATTCTGAAGACCTGCAGCGATGCCTTTAGACTGAACGTTGAATGCATAGAAGTTAATAGATGCTCTACCGTAGCAGCCGCTGTAAAACTCTTCCTTTTCCATAATAGGATTAAGGTTTTTGTCAACAATGGTCGGCTTGCGCGTAGAATTAGCATTGATGAACATCATGCCCTCAAATGCAGGGTCGTCACTGCGCTCTTCATCACCGTCACGCAGAGGAATCTTAATGGTAGAAGGGATTTTGCCATTCTTGTCAGCAATCTTTGCTTTACCAGCAATCTTTGCTGCCTCGATTGCTTTGTTAACGGCATCGATAGTTTTAGTGTCTGCCTTCGGAATGAGAATGCAAATGTTGTACTTCGGTGTATCACCGTCATTAAGAGCCGTAGGCTCAAACACATTCACGTAGCAAAAACGAACTTTACCAGTTACTACTTTTGTTGAATCCATAATTTTAAATTTTTAATTGTTAAAACTTTGGGTTATTTAAACTCATTAATAGCTTCTTCTAATCCTAAAGCTGGACGCTTATCAGAAATTGGTACAAGCGTAGGTTTACCTTGAGGCTTAATAATCACATCAGAAAGTCGTTCAGCAACTACTTTTTTACCAAATGCTTTTTCAATTTCAGTAATTGTTTTAAGCTTCATGTTATAAACCTGGTCCTCTGAGGCTTCAGGTATCTTAGAGAATATAGCCTCAACAACTTTATCCTCATTAGTCCATTTACGCCTTGAAGCTCCTTCAACCAACTTAAAGCCAGGCCATACTTTGTTATTATTAATGGCTTGGTCTTGTGCGTATTCGTGTACACTGTTAGCCCATTCAACGAGCATAGGAGTTTTTTCAAGAACATCCGCAATTTCATCATCAGATAAAAGAGCAGGCTCTTGAAAATCATACTTTGCAATTTCTACATTTTTTTTGTAGAGAGCTCTACAGCGATTTTTAACTGCACAGAATTTACACCAGTCTCCTGCTTTGAGTTCACCTTCTCCACTGAAAGCAAGTTTAGCCGTGGGCTTAAGTTCCTTTTCAGCCCATTCTAGAAGGTCATTAACAGAAATCTGCCAAGATGAAATGTTATTGATACGAGGCTGTACAATCGTTACACGTACTTCTTCTATATCAAAGAGCACATCATACTTACGCAGAGCTCCAAGGCCATAGAGCATTAACTGTTTGTTCCACTCAGCATAGACAGGCACACCTTTACCATGCTTATAGTCAATAACCTCTATAAGATTACCACCTAAGACTACACAGTCTGCTGTTCCAAAACTCTCAGGCACAAATTCTGTCAAATCAAGCCTCTGTTCGACTTCCATAATTGCTTGAGAATCAATTGTTTTAGCAGCTCTGAATTGTTCAGCACAATAGTCCACGTATGTAGGTACAACGTCAAGCATTTCTTCAGAAAAGAGCTTATTGTTCATAATCTCATCAAACTTGTCTGAAAATGCTTGGTCGTCTACTATTCCCAAGACATCGTGTTTTATATAGAGCTCTCCGAGCTCATGAGCAACTGTGCCTTCTTCTGCATAGACGGAAGAGGTACGCGGTCCTTCAGCATCTTCAAGCTTAGCGCTTGGCGTACAGTTAAGCCAACGGTTTGCTGATGAAGCCGAGAGGAGAGCGTGCTCTCTTTCGCTATGCTTCTGAAGTTTTGTTGATGATGTCATAGCCACGTTACTTCTTTTCTATAAAAGACCGACTACTTACAAGAAGACCTGTTTTTCTATCGTACTCGTGGTACGTACGAACACAGTACTTGCGTTTGAAATCTGCAGCGGCTCGTTGCAATCTTTTCTTTACTGATTTTGTTGCCATATTTGTGTGTTTTTAGTCCAAAGTATTGAGGAAATTAAGCATTTCCGGATACTTTTCAGGGTCCAGTTTTGTTACTGACGGAGCACCGAGCTCTTCAAGTTTTGCTTTAATTTCGGCGCGGTGATTAGCGACTTTAGAAGCAAGTACTTTGCGCACGTCTTCAATAGTAACATCAGCAGGAGCAGCAGTAGCAGGAGCAGTAGCAGGAGCAGTAGCAGGAGCAGGAGCAGCGGGAGCAGGAGCAGGAGCAGCAACGGGAGCAGCAGCTGGAGCAGCCGGAGCAGCAGAAGTAGCTGTGTGGTTAAGCACTACTGATGAAAAGAAATCCTTAACGGCTTGTGACAAAATAAGTTCAACACTCACATGAATCTGAATTGGTTCCATAGTTTAATTGTTTTTAATTAATGAATTAATATGTGATATAAAATCATCAACTGAAATGTGTTTGGGACATATAAGCTCTTGTGCTATAATTTGAGGGCCTTTTGTCACAGTAATAAAAGTGTTATTATAATTTAGTTTTACTTTATATTCTCCGCGCGTCATGATGATGCACCCGTCTTCGCGTCCACTTTTCCATTCGTCAAAAGTAAACAAATCATTAATTAATACGCCCGCAAGTTTAGCAAGTATTTCAAGTTGCAGTGTGTCTAAGAATGCTTCGCCTTTGAGTACTCGGTTCAGTGCAAGTATTTTATAGCGCACATGTGGAAACAGAGCCTCTGCGACTTCATTAACATCAAGCTTGTAGTGCTCAATGACTTTATTGATGTTGAATGTTTGTCCCATTTTATACGTTTTTAATTTTCACACTGCAAAAGTATTATTTTATTTTGACGTAGAAAAATTTTTTTAGTGAAAAATATAAAATTATTTGTTAAAAAGTGTTAATAAACAAAAATAAACAATGTAAACAATTCTTTGTTTACTCTTAAGTCGTTGAAAATCAAAGCTTTTTAGCTAAATAAACAATGTAAACAATAATTTCTTATAATTCGGAGACTAATTTTTAAAAATTTAATAGTAAGTAAAAATTCTAAAAACGTAATTTATAATATAGGAAACTATTGTTTATATTGTTTATTGTTTCCAGCATTATTTGTAAATTTGGATATATTCAAGATTAGTTATTTCAGTATTTGGGTTTTTTGAAACAACATCTATTGATTTTGTTTTATATCCGAATAACCAAACTGGTAATTTTATACCAATAAATTTCTTCTTAACAATGCTTTCAACTATTAAAAGTTCTTCTCTGTTTACTATGTTCAAATTTATTGTATCATTTGCTAAATATCCATAAACTGAGGTCCATTCAGAATCATAATTGATTTGTTTAACAGTATCAATCGGAACAGTTCTATCTTCATATATTATTGAATCTTTGACTGCTGTTTTAACATTTGTTGTAGTAATTGTATTTATTGAAGTCGTAGCAGCAAGTTTATCAGCTTTTAGCTTTTTAATAAGAGCTGCATCTTTTTCTCTATATTTTTTATAATCTGACAATGAAAGCTCGAGTATATTTATTTTGGCAACATTTAGGCTATCAGCAATTTTATATGTTTGCATAGAATCCAATAATACAACTTGATTATTTACCAGTCGTTTATTCTCTTCTCGCAATTTAAAAACTTTGTTTGTTAAGGTTATTATTGCTAAAGCTGCAGCAGCAATTATTAAAAGATAATTTTTCATATTTCAAATGTTAATTTTGGTTAAACTATTCTGAGCGCTCTGGTCGCGCTCAATTATTTTCGCTTTATTACTAATCGCCAGAATGCCCCAGAACGCGACCTGAGCGAACTGGAGCATTCTGGAGCGATTTTTTATAGTGACTCTATATATTTTAATATTCCATTTAAATGAAGCTGCACTATAACCTCTTTACCTTTGTCAGATAGAAGAAAGGCTACATCATCTTTATTATCCTGGAATAGATTCTCAGTAAGAACTGCTGCACATTTCGTATCTCTGCAAATAGCAAGATTCTGTACCCAGTATTTCTCTGGTGGAATAGAACGATTGCCTTTGAGGCCAAGTGCCTCTGCTTGTTCATACAACAATCTTGCAAGCTTTTTGCTTCTTTCACTTGCATTTTTAGCAACTCTTACACTGAATCCTCTTGCTGAGTGCCACTTATCGTCATTAGGTGGAGCTGCATCAAGATGAATGCTTACCAAGCAGCAACACTGAGAGCCGTGTTCTTTGCAGATTTCATTTACTCGCCTAACACGCTCAGAAAGAGGTACATCATTTTCTTCGCGTACAATTCTAACTGCGTTTATGTTAGCTTTTTTGAGCTGTTTTTCGAGCAAAGAAGCAATTTCACGAGCGTATTTATATTCGTAAATTTGCCTGTCTGGAGAACGTTTACCTGGAGTGTTTGCTCCATGGCCATTGTCAATCAATACTATCATAGCTTGAAGTAGTTACGCAGATTAAACATGTGGTCTTTGTCTTTGAGCTTGTCAAGTGCAAGTTTGTAAATAAACTTGAAAAGTGCATCGCGGTCCAAAGTTGCATTGTTTACATTCATCTCAGCTGTGATAGTTTCACCTGAATCAGATGAAATCATGCTCATGGTAACAAAGAGCGCACACTCGTTGTAGTAAGGCTCTTCCTCCTTAGGCAAACCAAGGTTTGTCATCATGCCTTCCCATGCGATGCGATTCCATAAAGGCTTTGGCATCATGTTGGAAACAATCTGTTCAGCCTCTTTAGGTGTTACATAGTTATGCCACATGACTGCTTGCAAAGTGTCCAGATATTCACGAGCCCACTGTGGATAATTATCAATAAAGCGATTCATCATGCTCTTAACTACTTTGCCAAGAACATGCATCTTTTCACGGTCTTCTGAATTGACTATAAAGTCATACAGCTTCAAAAATTCTTCTTTCATAGTTATTTGAGTTTACTTAGTATTTGGTTAAGAAGCTTGTTGGTCTCAGCATTACCATCTTCAAGCTTCTTTATGCGATTTTCTAATTCTTGCTTTTCAGCATAAGCTGTGTCGAGCAAACTTATCAGAGTATCACATTCTTCGACACGCTTTTTATTTCTTGGCACTTCTGTTTCAACAGCTTTGAGATAGTCTTCTGCCTTTTTACGTGTCGCGTGTAATTCTCTGATAATTGGCTCCTTATCAGTAGCAACAAGTGTAATGGCACCAGTCTTCTGAGTTGGGAACATAAAATCAGTAATGCTAACAGCATCTGTGTAGTTCTTACCTTCAAGACAATAAGTTACGTCAACGACGTTTCTCATTGAGTTGAATTGTGACATGTCAGGTACTTGTCCGTTTTGTACCTGCGGAATCTCGATTCTTTGCTGTCCTATAGAAACTATTGAGCCTTCACAATATTGTAGCTCAGTGTCCTTTTTGATAAGAGCATAGACAGGACTTCCTGCCTGTAAATCTTTAAGTAGTGTATTCATTTTTATCCTCCGAATTTATTTTGTAAAAACTCCGAGAAGGGCTGCAGGCAATGCCATACAACCCTCTCGGAGGATATGCAGATTAGCCGTTCTGCGAAGCAGTCTTGGAACCACCGCTGTAGGTGTTGATAAACATCTGCAGCTGCATCTTCAGATTCTGCAGCTCGTTGGCCACGGGCGTAACGGCACCAGAGATAGCAGCCTGAGTGCCCTGACTCTGACGGAGCAGGTCAAGCTCAGTCTGCAGACGGGTCTTCTCAGCAACAACATCCTGATAGCGAGCATTCTCCCAAGCCTGGCGGAATGCAGCTACTTCAGTACGTGTCAGACCATTCTCAACACGCATGGCCGTTGTGAGGTCGTTTGTCTGATTAATGGTTTCGATGCGACCCTGATAGCCCTGCTCCAGAATCTGCTTCTGTGTGGCACAGCAGCAATCCTTCAACTGCTGGATGATATTCAGGTTGCCCAGGTTGATGGCGTTAGTCACACCAGCAAAGCCCATACCAGTAGTATTGCCAAGCTGAGTGATGCCGGCATTAACCGAGTTGATGGCCGCAACGAGAGCGTTGTAGTTGACATTCAGATTCTGGGACAACTGGCTGATAGCAAACGTATTACCCTGAATAGCCTCGCGTGCCCAGGCATTGTTGTTGTTGTCGTTAATCTGAGCCTGCAGGCTGTTGAGCTTGTTCTGGGTCTCTATGTCGAGAACACCATTGACTCCGACACCATGGTTGCCAAAGTTACCATTGCCGAACAAAGCCAGCATAACCAGGTACATCCATGGGTTGTTGTTCATCATCGCCATAGCAGTGGCAGTATCTGTGTTACTGCCGTTACCTATTACAGGCAAAATGTTAATTCCTTCTTGTCCATTCATAGTTTTAAAGTTTTTAGAAGTTAATAAATTGTTGATTATCTCTAAGGTTGGCCAAACCTAAAAGCTATTTATTTTTCTGTATCGTCTCGCAGATAATTTGCTATATCTTTTGCTAATTGCTTTGGGTCATTTTTATGATTGGCTATAGCTTGTGCCAATTCGGTTACTTCCCTTAGTTCTTTTCTTTCCTTTGCATCTGCAGGCTCATATATACTTTTTATTTCTATTGCTGCCACAAAGCAGACTGCTACAAGTGTAAAAGCTGGAAATGTGTAAAGGCTCCAGTTATTAAACCTCCACAGAAATATGAAAGCACAAATCTGTATGCTATCAACTACCATCATGGCGAGTATAGCATTATAGTAACGCGCAATTTTGCTTACTGTGCGTTTCATTTTGTCACTATAAATCTGAATGCCTCGTTTGCGTGACTTACGGATTCCAGACCAGAAGTCGAGAGCCACAAACATAAGAGGCGTAAAGAGCATTCCTACTACAAGGAATAAAAGCCATATCAGCTGTTCAAATAATTGTTCCATATCCAAAATAACTTTTTTGTATTATCTGCCATACAATTTTAGGCAGTTGTTCCTATTAGAATCCAATTCATAAAACTAACGCCACCTTGTGCATCAACGAAGCCGAGTCGCTGCCATATCTTACCATTGGCTGAGGAGCCACGTCCGTAGAAGGTTTGCTCAACAGACCAGTAACCAGCGCCATCTGCTGTAGTAGCACGTCTAACAGAAAGGCTTCCCCACCCTGCAGCAGGAGTATTAGTATCTACGTAACCTGTGAAGCCTGATTGAACAAGCTGATTGGCATCAGTGATACCTGATTGAGGGTCTGAGGGATATGGAGCAATTACACCTACATACCATTTTCTACTTGAACGTTCCACCCATATCCTATAGGACTTACCGGAATAATCAAACCTCAATTCTGAGCCGCTGCCTAAACCATAAACTGTTGCAAGTAGATAAGAATATCCTACCTTGAGAGCAACAAAGTCATAATTTTCTTGATTAACACTCCACTTATCCAGCTCGTTGGCGATGCTATCTGGTAACTGTCCAAGTGAGACTGTAGTTACATCTAAATCGGTACTTAAAAAATAAACACTGTTAACAACATCTATTGCGCCCTGAATTTCCCTTGACAAATCATTCTTAGGTATGCCACTTTGAGGCTTAATATACAAGTTGTTAAGGGTTGCCATCCATATATCATCATTGGGGCCTCCCTGTATAAAATAACTTCTACCATTATAGAAGAATGACATGTTAAATGTACTTCCAAAAGAAATGACAGGAGCAATAAGGTATGTACCACCGCCTCGTAGGGCAACGAACTTCGAGTTCCTTGCCTCTCTGCGCAAAGTGGTAAACTTATCCTTCAAAGCTCCTGCAATAGCGCCATTGGTAATATCTTGTGCATTGATGTCAGAATAGTAAATATCATCAGAGCCTGATGCCCCCTCTGCTCGATACACCTCAAACATATCAAAGACAAACCAAGAACCTGGGGTTGAGAAGTCTCCGTAGATATTCAAATATCCCGATGTAATGTTGGCATCTGTTATACGCAGGTAATGCCATCCATATTCCCAATCACTATTAAAGAATCGGTTACGCATAAAGGCAAGGTCTTGCCATCCTTTTTCGGCATCAGTGAACGGGAAGTTCTGACCACCCAAAGACTTCACTTTAATCCAATTAGAGCGCAGTTTGCTGATGTCATGCTCCTTTGTCACCTCATCGGCGAAAAATATGTAGGCATCGCTGTCAAATGGATATTTGTGTTCAGCGTCATCCTTGGCTGCTCCCTCTGCTGAGAAACCGCGACGATAGGCACATCGTACACGTATCAGGTCATTTGGTCGCACGTCAGGCAGTCTGAAAGAAAGCAGGAAACTCTTCACTTCATTATTATTTCCAGCGTAAAACTCTGAAAGATTGGTATTCGCGTCTAACGCGTAACCGTCTTCGGTATGATATGTTACGCTGCTTGCCCCTGTCCTGCCCTGAATGCTGCAACACTTGCAGAATGCTGCAAGCGCATTCTCTATGGCATAGTCATCATGTGTGAGCGCCACCCAAGGGTGCCCGAGCCCGAGGCGATGATATGCCTTGCCACTGTTGCGCCGAGAGAAGCAGGTCTGCCCGCCGTTGGACGACATATAGAGGAAATACTTCTCATCGCTCTCAGACCCCTCCGGGCGTCCGAGCACGATACTGTCATACCACCCTTCTTCAGTGATGTCGTTGGCATTGAACTCACCCTTATGCACATTATAAGGTATCTTCTGCCATTCGCCTTCCTGACTTGCTCGATAATAAATTTTGGAAGAGTTCTTTTTTGAGAAGCATATTTGTGATTTTGAGGTGGACATATATAGTAAGTAGTGTTCATCGTCATCACTACCTGCGGGTCGTCCTGCTGTAACTTGGTCATACCATCCTTCTTCTGTGATGTTTCCTGCATTGAATTCGCCCTTATGCACAAAACTTATACTGTTAATCATGTGAGTAAGCACATAATTGAGAGCTTCACCTGTTATTTCTTGATTGCCATTCTCTTTAATAATAGCATCAATTATATCTTTCAGTTCTGAATAGCTTGCCATATTCTTTGTTTAAAATGCCAGATAAAATTCTTCTATCGCAACAAAAGCCACCTTCCAGCCGTTTTCCATTTGCACCTACTTATTACAAGAACTATATTAGTATAAGCAATAATATTTAGATGCCACTTCCCTGAAACACCTTGCTATTATATTGAAAGCCCACTGTTCTTGTTGCCTAAGAATACCGTCAGTATGACTTTCCTTTATAGGCCACGACAAATCAAAATTACCATTATCCCATCTACTATATGGGCTGTGTTCACAAAGCATTGAATATGTTATTCCAGCCTCATAACAATATTCAAAAAATTCACCTTTTAAGCCACCATAGTTATCAGGATAAGGCTTATAAAGAGTCCTGTCAGGATTAGCCTGTGGATAGTTATTGTTATCTGAAATAGCCTGATTTGAAGTAGTTCTACATATAATAGGAACTAATTTATTCAAAGGAGTGTCGCTATTGTTGTAGATTATAATACCCATTAAGCCTGTTGATGTCTGGTCACTGGTATGTACATCGAGAACTATGTCAGGATTTATCTCTTGAACGTATAAATCCAAAACTTTAGCCTCATATTCACTTAATGGAGATGGACCAGTATAATTATCAGTCCCCAGTCCTGATACGGCCCAATCTCTTGTAGGAAAATTACGATTAGGATTAACTCCATTATAATTCACCCTTGATATATGAGCATAGTTCCAAGGCCAAGAGAAAGGAATGATATAAATATCTGCAAAACTTCTTAATGCAGCAATAGTTTCATCCTCACTCCATGCTTCGCAAAGTGTCTTGAATAGGTTGTAAACAGCAAAATCTCCTAACCCTTCCTGCGGGTGCATAGATGTAATCAGTATTTTTGGTCTTTGTGTAACCAGCTCTTCGTGACTTTGGCTGTTTTCATTCAATCCGATAGACGGAATACACTTATACATATATATCGGAAGACCATCTAATTGAGAGGGTTTTGTTATACCAAGTACATCTTGTGCGTGTACATCACAGTCAATTTTAGTCACATAATAAGAATGTGCAGAAGCGAGTGCGTCATACATAGCATAGAAATCAGATACAGTTTTGTCGGAAAAACTACCACCTGCCTGTATTGTTGGTATCTTTGCCAAGTTGAACGTTAAGTTGAGCTGGTTCGTTTCCTTGACTATATTTATTGTCTTGTTTTGTGATTCTTTAATATCTTTCTCAACCAACTCAAACTGCTGCATTCCATAACCGTACACCTTTCTATCAGCTACAAGTATAACATTTCCGTTCCATACACAAATGAATTTAGTTGCACCATTTGGAACGATTACCGTTTTATCATAAACTGTATTAACATCCTGTACATCTAAATGAACACCTTGCCATATTCCATTTACTATAAAGCCATAAGTTGCTACAGCACTATTCACATAGGCATATTTAAAACTTATAGTCTTAACTGCATTTCTTGTAAGGTCAACAACCCCGTGTACATAAGCAGTGTTCTGAAATATTGACCCATCATCAAGATTGATGCCATATGGAAGGATTGTTAAAGTATTCAAGAACTCGAAGTTAGAGAAATCAACTTTTGAATCATTAAGATTATTCTTAAGTTCAGTTTGCTCTTGCTTTAATGAATCTATATTTAACGAAATTACGTCAAAGGCGTTCTTTACAAGAACATTTGCCGATACTTTTTGACTTGTGGTCAAATTGCTTTTTGCCCATGATATATGGAGTGCCATTGCATTTGCAGGAACATCTCTGATAATATTGTAATAGTTAGTTCCTGGCACTTTCTCTGACTCTGTATAATTTATGATACTAAAACCTCCATTGACAATAAATCCGCATGATGCCGTAGAAGATACTCCATATAGGAAATTCACCTTTCTCATTTTATAGACTGTCAAATCAATATCTACTTTTGCGAAATTAGCATTTGAAACCTCAGCACCACTGCTATTATAGCCGACACCATCTGTTATTTCAAATGGAATATCCATGAAATAATGGTTAAATTCCGATAGAAATTTAACATTATCATCACATCCATCATAACCAAACTTTGAAATGCAGCCATCCAAATCAGATTGCGTCATATTAGCATCGTCTGTTCTGGCAATAGTAAATCTTACTATTTTTCCATAATCGTCTGTCTTTACATACTCTGATTGATTAACACCCAACTGGACTGCTGACACGGCGTTATCATCAAAATCAAATAAGGCAACCTGTTTAATAATATATCCTGTTGCTACCTTGATATGTAATGGCGATTTGACATAGGATGTCCTAATTCTATTTGCGGTAACTATTTCTACACCATTTGACAGCCCACCAATTTCGACAGAAATGGTTTTATTCCTTACATTTTCCGCTGTTGTTTTTAAAGCCTTATGGATTCCATCACTGGTGACATAATCAATACTTCCAGCAATAGGCTTATCCTTTGCTCCCTGCCACTTTGTTACATCAGCTGTAAACTCATCTGCAATGAGGTTATAACGTACATAGTTATTGTCAGAACTCTGTTCAGTTCCTTGAATGAATTTAACACTCATGCCGCCCTTGCGAAGACCCTCGGGCACATTGACGCCGTTGTTACCAAGAGCTGCGGCAAGGTCGGCATACTTGGTCAGCACGCCATCCACTGCAGTAGCTGCGCTTATATCGTAAACCTCACAAAAAAGTACCTGTGCTGTCCATGTTCCATTCCAAGTTATTATTGAAATGCCACAAGGAAGTTCTACATTACCAAAATTCACATAGGTACCAGCCTCAGAAGCTAAGTAGAAAACATTCTGGTCAGGAGTACCAGGATTCGTACTTGGTATAGCAATTCCTGCAAATAAATATTCAGCTCCAAGGCTATTAACCATAGAGTTAAGCACACTGTTGAGTACTTCGCCTGTTATTTCTTGATTGCCATTCTGCTTAACAACTGCATTGATTGCGGCTTTTAGTTCTGAATAGTTTGCCATATTTATTCTATATCATAATCATTATTGTAATCACTATTATAATCACCACCTTTTTTATCAGGTATAAAGCCTCCGAGATTAGCAATTATATTATCAGTTTCAAATTCACAATTAACTGAAGCTAAATCTCCTTGGGTTTGCCATTCTACCTCCATGTCGAATGATATAGCTTCAAACTCATCTCCTTTACTCCTTATGATTTTATTGTCGCAGAGTCGTATAAGGCGTAAAGCATCACAAATATACTCTGGAACAACAGCATTAAACTTATATATTTTTTTACTAACCTGACTTTCTATAAAATTATAGCCAAGGCGTTTAGTGCCTTCTTCTTCAAAGTTATATTCTGGTTTTCCTATTTCAGTTTTAAGCAAAAGCTTGAAATGGAAACCTTCAGGAAATGCTATAATACCATCTTTTATGTAAAAATTATTTGTGCTATTCCAGTATTCTATTTCAAGGCAATCATCAACTGAGTTTGTAAAACAGAACATTTCAGAATAATAGCTATCACCGTTTTCGAATATCAGCTCGAGATAATAATAGCCTTCATATATTACTTCTGCTATTGGGAAAATGCCTCTGAAAACAACAACATAGTATCTGTCATCATACAAAGATACACTTAGACTTCCTTCTTTTAACGATTGAGATATATCAGCTGTTACCCTTTTATCGTCCTTGTCCCTAAGATATGCACTAGATAAATTAGAGTTTTGCTTTAATACAAATTGAAACGAAGGAATGGAATGTAGCTTAACAATCAAAGGACTTATGTGCCCATAGGCATAAGTTTTACGATGAGACTGCTTAGCAATCTTATCATAAAACTTAAGTGGGGATAAGCATACAGGGTTTGTCATGCCATTTATTATTTTTGGTGCAAATATAATAAATAATTCTGAATTATAAAAATATTTTGTGTTAAAAAATATTAAATTAACTATTTTTAACGCGGTTCATATCTAAGTTCAACCTCTGTCATATCTGTGTCAATATTAGTAGTTATTTCTTCAATATATCCATTCCCAGCATCAGTAGCTATGAGTTTATAAGCATCAATTTTAAATTGGTTTGATGGAAATTCAATGTTATGCTTCATACATCGTTTAACTCGATGTGCATACAGACTTTCTTGGTCTATATTATTACTTTCAAGTTGCCATCCAGAAATATCTTCCATGTAATGCCATATCAGCTGATTAAAAGAAGCATACCAATTCTGAACATATACTTGCATGGAATCTCCGAAATGCTTTTCATCTGTAATTGACTTTTTTACGATAGGGACTTTTCTATTGCTATCTGCTAATAGCAATGCAAAACCATCATTTGAAAAATCATCAGGTAAGAAGAGCATATAGTCAATATCGGCTGTAAAGCCATCAATGTTTATTTCTTCTGTTTTGTCTTTTTGGATATATGCATCTTTAACATCAACATATAAGTCTCCGCCCATAGCTTTAGTAACGCCGTCAGCATATTTGAACTCATACCGCGATGTTAAATCAGCTTTATCAAATTCAATTTCTTGCTGGCAGTAAAGAGTTTCTTTCTTGTTAAACTTATCATTCTTTTTTGTCAAATCAATCTGAATGCTTGGTTGGTTATAGCTTTGGCCATTCATGAAATACGAAATGTGCTCAATTCTAAATCTATTTTGTTCATCGACAAACCAGTAACATCTGAAGCAATCACGCAACATATCCATAAGCTGCTTAAATTTAATTTCTGCTTTTTGTGCGGCTTGGTCATATTCTCCTTTTAATATGTTTGTTTTCTGTGTAATGTAGATGTTACAGCCACCGAGAGCAGAAGCTGTTCCTCCGGAATGTCCATACAAAAATGAACTATATGTCGATGTTTTTTCATGTTTTATAGAGGGGTCTATTTTTTTAAGAAGAGCCTTGATAACATCACATATATGATAAGTATCTTTGATAGAATATTCCTTGTAAAATTTACGGCAATATCTTTCGAACGGACTAACATCTCCAGTAGAATCACCTAATCTTATCCATAGAGACATATTTGCCCATGAGCTTCTTTCCAGTGGATAATAATATTGTCCGCTATATGAGAGAGGAGGTATAAAATATTTGCCGTAATCATTCATGCCATAAGAGGTTGGCTCATCAGATGTTCTTGTATTTTGAAATATTTTGACTACAGCATCTTCTCTATCAAAACCTATTACGCCAAAACACTTTCTGTAATTTCTACGTGGAGTAGCAAAATCATCTCGTGGTAGGTCAAAAGTGTTTTGTATTTGGCCTTCTGTATCTATAAATGTATCAGCATCACATAATATACGTCCCCACAACTGATATTCTATAATACGATGCCCAATATGAAATGTACTAGGAGAAGGAGAAGGGTTGAGGCTCATGCTAGTCATTGGATAAAGTCCAGTGCCAGCAGATATACTAAAATCGGAGCCATCTTTACCATACAAATAATCAGATTGATATATTTTGACGCCGTTTCCATAGATTTCTATTCTGTATGTATCATATGTATAAATTACTGCTCCACCTCCAGGACCACCTACATGTGATACACCACTTCCATCACCACTACTTAAAAGCTTTACATCTGTTTCTGGCACTGAAATTATTTGGCCAGCATTTGCTACTTTTGTAAATGTTATATAGCTATTTTTAGACGTAGCATTCCACGTATTGCTACTTGGTACAATTCTGTATGTATCATTTAGTCGTTCATAATTAAAATTTGACAAACTAATTTCTTTATATTTTGGTCCTTTGGCAAAATGATATTTGTCTCTTAGATTATTTTCATCATCCACCTGTTCGTCGACTTCTGTTTCCCAATAAGTACCACCAGCATAATTAGAAATGGTGTTTTCTCCTTGAAAATAAATTTGCAGTACTGTCCTTTTTGTTAGTGTCAATTTGGTCAAAGCTGGAGCAAGCTTTATAAGGTCGTATGTATTCTCATAAGCATCGAGTATTTTTGAATAGCCATCATTATAATTAAGCTTTAATTCAACATTTTTCTTAAAATGGTCAAATTTACAATCAGATTTATTAAAAGAAGCAGAAGCATAAAGTGCTTCATTTTTATAAACATAAAAGTATAAATTTTCTTCAATGGATGCATTTTTAACTATTAAATAATCAGTTCCGAACAAATTAAGTTTGCCATCAAGTGTTTCTCTGAAAAACATTTGATTGCTTTCTTTCTTAAGTTTCTTTTTGAGCTGTTTATAATGTGGATTTACTTTAAACCCGGTTTGCATATTTATATATTTGTTGGCAGAAAACTCAACAAAGTAAATTGCAACATATCTCGTATTGCTAAATACATTGAAATCAGCGTATACATTCGCATTATCGATAAACTCATCGTATCCGAGATAGTTGTCATTTTTATCCCACTGTAGACACATTATAGAAGTAGCATTACTATCATTATAATAAGCTCTTATCTTTTTTATTCCACTATCTATGCTTCTTTTTAATACAGCAGAACCTGCGCTGCCTTCTGTCATCTGCCCAGTTTCAATATTAAAATCAAAGCCCGACCTCAGAGGAACGCTAATTTCTTTAAATACGTAAAAAGTGTTTTCTGTTTTCATAGCTTAACAATGTATTCTGCGTAAAACATTTCTTTTCTTTTCAATATATGTGCCATCTGGCATTGCATAATACTGATTCTCACTATTACGCTTAAGTGCTCTAACATCTTCTTCGAGTTGAGACAAATCAATGTTAGATTGATTAATGCTTATATTCTGTGCGAGTTCTTCTCCTGTTTTAAATGCTTGTGAGAACTTTTCTTCAAAAGTACCTTTGTTAATACTATCAACAAGTTGCGGAAGTACTTTGCGATACTTTTTTGTGCTACGTTTATTTATAATAGCCATAGCCTCTCCACCCTCAGCTCGCATATTCTTGCCTTTTGAGTTTTTCGTCTGCAAATCTATATCGTTACCAGATGCATGAGAGCCTCCTTCGAGTATTTCAAAACCACCTTCTCCATATTCTTCAGAAGCTGCTGATTTGGTCACTTGAGCGGCTTTAACTTTAGCTACAGTGAATGACGTCCACATAGCTGCTATAGCTGCAAGAGCAAGAGCAGGACCTACAAACGGTATAGGTGAAAATGCTGCCCACAGATTAGCAGAAGCAGTAATTAGCGAAGATGCCTGAACTACAGAATTTATAGCTTCTTGCCTGCGCTTAGCTTCTTCAAGCAGTTTTTCTTTCTGAGCTTGGTTTTTCTTTTCTTGCTGTAGTTCTTTTTTGGCTGTTGCAACATTATTAGCATAGCCATTGTTACGGCCTTCAACTTCAGCATCATAAGCAGACTGAGCAGCTTCTACTCGTTTTTCAGCTGCCGCTACTGCCTGCTCAGCAAGTTTAACTTCAGCATCAGCAATAGCTTTTATATTTTCAAGTACTACATTTGCTGCCTCTGAAAAAGCACTAATTTGCTTATCATCAAATCCAAGCTTAGTAAGCAATGCTCCACCAAGGCCTTTTTCGCCTACAAGATTCATGAAGTTGCCTGCCTCTTTGATTTGGCGTTGTAGTTTTTTAACTGTAGCTTCGGCTTCTTTCATCTGAGCATCAGACCAATCAATAGCGCCTTCTTTTGCGAGCTTAATCATCTCATTCCATCTATCTCGCTCAGCTTTAAGCTTAAAGATTGTTATCTGATTTTCATTCCTTTTTACTATATTAAACTCGGCTTCTGTGGCAGCTTGGGCTTGGTCAAAGTTGGTCATCTGTGTTTGGCTTTTAATCAGAGCTCCACGCTTGTTAAACTGTGCATTTATCTCTGATTCACTCTGGCGCTGTTCAGCAGGTTTCAATCTATTTTGAGCAAGAGCTAATTGTCGAGTAACTTCATTTTGATTCATCAAAATTGCGAGTTCTTCATCTGAGCCTTTTTTAACCAATTCAAGCTGAGCCTCAAGGCTCTTTGCTTTCATATTATAAATAATAGTATCATATTCAGCAATAATCTGCTGGCGCTTTCTTTGGAATGCAGCAATCTCTTCAGGTGTCATTGAGCCTGTTACTACAATCTCACTGCCTTCTTCAGTAATACCTTTAGTTCCATACAAGGTTTCTTGTTCCTCAAGTTGCTTAAGACGTAACTTCTTTTCTTCTTCAATATTGTTAGATATATCTTCGAGACGCCAATTCATTACCTGACGCAGCTTTTTGTTTCTGTCAATCTCATATTCATATTGCAGATTCGTAAGGTCTATTTCAAGCTTGCGTCTTGTATTTTCAATTATAGCACCTATTTCTCTTTGCTGTTGTTCAATCTGTGCTTTTTGCTCAGGCGTAAGTGGCTTAAACTTGTTATCAGGATTTGTTAAGAAAACTTCATTTTTACGGAATTTTTCTTGCATTTCTCTGATAGTTTGGTTTGCTTGGTCTACAGCTTCTATGCGGCGTTTTTCAAACTCATTGCGCTGTAATTCTGACAAGCTAATTTCGTATTTTTTGCGTATAGACAGGTCATTACGCCATATCTGGTTAGTAAGGTCTCTTTGGCGAGGTCCTTTCGGGTCTTTCTTACCTTTCTTGTGTGCTGAATCAATTCCTGCTGCCTTAAGCTCTGCATCTGACATTTCAGTTATAGCTTGAGCCATTTTAAAATATTGGTCAGCTGTGGCTTCTGCTGCAGCAGCTTCATCCTTAAGGCCTTTTATTCTTCTATTCTTGTGTGATTCAGCTATAGCTCCGTAGTCACCAGGACGTAGACCGACCGACGATGCTCCTGCTGATGCTGTACCAGCCACAAGTTTATCAGCCCAATTTGGTCCTTTAGCTGCTTCAGCTTCAGCCTCTGCTTCTTTTGTAAGAGCTTCTTCATATTTATCAGCAGCAAGCTTCATAGCAGCTGCAGCTTTAGCTCGAGCTTTAAGAGCATTAATCATTACATCTGTATTATTTGTAAAGATGTTTTCGGCATCAGTTACATTTGTTACAGATATACCAAGTTGGTCGAACTCAGTTTTATTATCTTGAATCCACTGAAGTTGTTCCTTCTGAGAAGAAAGATTTTTCCATTCTTGAGACAATTTCTTTACTGTTGTTATATTTTTGCCATAAGAATCATTAGTAGTCTTAAGCTCTTTGTTGATGTTATCGATAGCCTCTGTGTATTTAATTACTTCAGCTCTTCCTTTAATAGCTTTACTAATCCAATCAATAATAGCTTTACCGTGCATTGACAGCGCAGTAAGGCATAAAATAAGAGCTGTTTGCCAACTGAAAATTGCTCCTGCTATAGTTTTAGCAACAGATGTCGTTGCTTTGCCTTCGGCCGCAAGAAATTTATTCTTCTGGCGTACTTTATCTATTTCATCAACAAGAATTGGAATATTGTTAGAAATTGCCAAGAAGAACGTGTTTATTCCCATAGTAGCAGCTGGCAATTCGCGAACAACTTGATTCACCGCATTACCAAGTCCATTCCATGCAAGTTTATAATTACCAACTGATAATCTATGATTACCAGTAGCTTCTTGCATTCGTACCATCTGCTTATAGATATTGAGGGTTTGTTCCTCTAAATCTTTTCCTGCTGCTGTAGCATATCGTTCTTCATGCGATAGAGCATTAAGTTTTATTTTATTAAGCTCATACTGTGCTGCAAGCTGATTATACGAACCGACCTCAGAAGCATTCATTCTTGCAGTAAGCTTGGCAATCTGATTAGCTTCTCGTGTTTTCAAGTTCAATTCTTGTAATTGAATGTTGGTCTCACTCGAAGCATACATATACTTTTCAGTAGCTCTTGCTAATTCATCAACAGCTGGCTTTGCTTCTTTATGAGTTGATGTCAATTCATGAATTTGTCGTTTCAGCTCAATAAGTCTTTGGCCTTCTTCGCTGCGTAAGAAATTGAGTTGCTGTTCAGCTTTTTCAATAGCTGATATCGACTGAACGTGAATTTTTAGCTGGCTATCCAAATCAGAAAGTCTCTGCTTAGTAGCCATAATATCAGCAAGCAAATCTCTGCCAAAAGCTTCTTTCCTTTCTGTTTCACTTAGTGATTTCCACAGACTTATTTGGTCTTTAAGTTCTAATTTAAGTTTATCATAAGACCCTATGAGAGCAGCAGAAGCTTTTTGCATTTCAACTGACATCTTATTATGAGAGGCTGTCTGAGACTTTAGCCAAGCAACCTCCTTACCAGTATCAGACATAGCAAATTTGAGCTCTTTTTGAGCTCTTGTAAGCCTGTTAGCTGCAGCTGTTGCCTCATCGATTTCTGTTCTGCCTTCATTGGTCGCAGTGCTCATCGATTTAAGTTGGGTAACAATGTCTTTTGCTCCGGATTTTACTACATCCAGCATAGCACCATACGTCTTATTGAGCTCTGTTAATTGTTCAATAAGATTCTTGATAGAATCATCTGGGCTAATTAAGTCCTCGTATTTTATCTTATTGTCATCCATACTTAATGGCGTTTAAAGTTATTTTTACTATATGCTTTTTTCTCTGCTTCTGCTTGCTTTTGTATATTTGCGAGAGTATTGTAAAACTCAAGAACAGTCATTTGCTTTGCGTTCATTCCTGTCTTTTGACTTATTATCATGCAAGCACTCTCAAATTGCTTATCATATTTTATTTCTTCTGAATCTTTGCCAACAAAGTTTTTAGGTTTACGTAAGCTGAAAAGAAACTCATCAATTTCAGCTATCTGTTCAGCGTAATCTTTATCTTCTATAAGCTCTTGAAGCTGAAGTAGAGTTCTTGCTTTCAGCTTAGCGTAAGCCTCTTTTTCTTTAGCACTGTCGAACTCGCTCGGAAAATAGAGCTCTAATTCAGTCGAAAGTTTTTTTTTCAAATCGTTTAGTAAATCTATGAATAGATTATGTGGCATCTCACTTAATTCATCTACCAGCTCTTGAAGATGACTATCAGAAAGGTCTTTTTGTTCTTTATCATTGATGCTGTGTATAAGTGCAGCAAAAGCTAAATTTTTAGGAGACACGTTGCTAACAATCATGTGCATGTTTTGCCTCATGTTTTGAAGTTCTTGCATAGCATTTTTCTTATCTCCTTTATTTATATATTTAGCTATACTGACTATGTGACTATCAACTGAATCTATATCAGAGCCCAAGCCAGAATCGATGAGTATACACTTGTTATATTTTTGAAAGTTGACTATTGGCATTTCATCTATGCTATCATACAACTTAATCTTTTTGTTTTTTAAAATAACAGTTTTCATATTACTTTGGGTGCTAAATGAATAAATTTATAATAAGTATCTTGTTATAGGAGGTGCACAAAATATAACAAATGCATGAGGCTCCCAACATAAGCGCCACATACAAAGTGTTATGATAAAACACATCCAAAAACTTAAACAAAAATCGCAATCAAGCATTTCTGCAACTATGTGTATTCCAATTTTATCATGAAAATCTCTCAACTTGGTCCTTATTCCAGTTTTACCAAGAAGCAAAATAATAAATGCTGCAAGTAAAGCAACAATTATGGTTTGATGTAGCGTTGACATAATTCTCTCGTTGTTATATTAAACTCAAAACGTAAACCAGCATAAGGATGCATAAAAAACTGTTTGTCAATAGCTTGAATGCTTTCACCTTTATATGTGTAATTATTGTATATCTTTTCAAGAGCGTAGCCTTTGTAAATATTCTCAAAACGCTCGTAAACTTTAGTAAGATTTAATCGACCTTCAGATTGTATGAGACCAGGACCAGTAAGCACTCGTACAATCTCATCTTTAACCTCTTCAGTATACATTGCATCTGCATCTGCAAATATGCTATTAAGGTCAAACCAAAATACAATCGCTCCACTAAATGTAAACTGAGGGAGTGACTGGACAACAGATGTTACTTCCTGTGGGTCATACAGGTCAAACCAACAGAAATTGCCAAAGTTATCATTTGGAAGAAGAGAAACATATTCGGAATTTCCTATATAGGCAGCAGGATATATAAATTTACTGCCGTCGTCTCTATGCTCAACGAGTTTATAAGCTCGACCAAAAGCATAATTAAGCCACTTAAGCTTTTTAGCTAAAGTTTCTTGAATATCTTGTATTACTTTATCAAGCAAAACAGGATTTTCTTTAGTAATTACTTTTACGTTACGTTCAACCATTGAGCAATTTTTCTTTTAGTTTTTCTTTTAAAGAAGGCTTTATGTAATTAGCTAATAGTTCGGAAAAATTTTCATTCGTTAGTCTAAAAATTGTTCTTCCATATCTTTCTAAAAGATATTTTGCTTTATCATCAGTGGACGTTACATAAAAGCCTTCATTGTCAAACTCTACATGTAAAGAGTTATAAAACTCACCTGTGTCTTTAAGCGTTACTCTGTCATAAGGTTGTCCTTTTCTCTGTTTATATTTTATAGTACGAATAGCATAGGGTTGATAACTCATAATCGAAATGCCTTTACCCTCAATGCCTTGTTCATAAAGTTGGTCTCTTGCAACCATCTGCACGATTACATCTTCGTGCTTCATTATCTCGTCTTTTAATTCATCACTGAGAATATCTTTAAACTTTCTAAGTCTATAAACGAGATTACGAATTGAGGCGTTGTAGTATTGTGGCATTATACGACTCTATATTTAATACCATGATTTACACATGGTAAACATACTCTATCTATACCTTCTGTGCTTACTTGAATTGTTTTTAAAGCTAATTCAAGTTGATAACTCAAACCTGATTTCTTCATTGATGATGAATCACCGTCAATTTCGTATAGAATATCAGGCCTTGATGCATTTATGCTGTGTCTGTTTGTACGGACATTCGGGTTATACGCAAATTCACGTAAGAAGTCAACTGCAAGTGATTTACTAATATAATCAGTAAACATTGCTTTTTGCTCAATGATAAAGTCTGTTATATCACAGGCTATAGTAATATCTAAATTAAGACCGTAGTTAGTACTGTAGTCATACAGATTATTTTCAATATCCCACAGCCTAATTTTTAATTTGGTATAATCATTATTAAAATCGTTGCTGAAAACTGTATGTGACTCTGTCACAAACTCTCCATTCACATAAAAAGGATGAACTTCGATATATTTTGACCAAATGCGCCAAGCCTCATATTCATGTCGAGAACATTCATTGCACGGGCCTTTTGACCAATCACGACTTTTACGAATAGCTTGACTTCCTTCTTGTAGTTGTGATTGCATATAACATATATACCAGCTACCACCAGCATCTATTTCATCACTTTCATAAGGCAAATACAGCTCTTGTTTTGGAGTAAACCACTCCATGCTGTTTGCTTTAGTTTTAATAAATTTTTCAACATAATATGGAGTGCTTAGACTTGAGTGCATTATGTATATTGTATATTGCCCTATGCTGTCAAACTGTAAGCCAATTCTATTTATTTTAGTAGTGACTCCTTTGGCTCTAATCGGTATAATTTCAAAGCCAACGAGATTGTTTTTGTTTTTAATAGTATCATATATACGGCCTGTGCCGTCAAACAAAGTTTTCTTTTCGCACAGTGTTTTGTATGTACCTTTAGCTACCTTCTCATTGACGTATGAATTGATAGCTTTAGTAATACTTGCTTTTGTTTTAGTTTCAAGCCACTCGGAAAAAGGATTTGTTTCGACCCAATAATCTTTATTTGTTATCTCTGTATTTTCTGGTACCAATCTTAAGGATTTGTAATGTTTATCATTGTCAGTAACAACTACACCTTTGGCATATGCTATTTCTGTTGAATGTACAGGGTATGATATATTATTGAAATCAGGAGCTATGCTTTGCAAATTCTGAAGCGTTAACAGTGGATGCATATCTTGATAATAAAGCCCACTTTCTGATTGAGTTAATGCTTCAGAAATTACACCATCTTTAGAATCATAGCTCTGTCTCCAACCTATGAGGTGTAATAAACCTTCTTGTATTTCTTGAATTCTTACCATAGATGTATTTGCTTTTTTAATTGGATAACGGGAGCATCTGAGTATTTCTACCAGACGCTCCCGCACCCAAAGTGATAACAATTATGAACTGCTATCAGGTTTTTAACCTAAGCGTCCTTCTTGAAATCATTGCTGAAAAGAACGCTTAAGCCGTAGGAAGCGGTGCTGTTACCTGAACAGGCAGACCGTACGAAGCATTCTCGCTCGAGATGTTGAAGGCCATGATAGGACTTGCCAGAGCACCTTCACCAGAAGGAACGCTGTTGTAAGCAGTCAGGAATGCAATATCTACTGCAAAGCCGTAGTGCTCCTTACGAGTACGTGTCATATCAGCAGTAGCTGCACCTGCGATACCAGAGTAGTTGCCGACAGAGTCGTAGAAGTAAGTGCCACACGGAATGTTCAGCAGAGGCAGAGTAGCGATACCCCACTCGTGACCATCACCAGAAACAGTACCGAGCAAGCAGTCACGCTCGAAACGAGTCAGAAGACCCAGAGAGCCAGCATTGATAGCATAACCCTGAGCATACTTACCTTGTGCGGCAGCAATGTGGTTAGTGAAGTGGAAAATCTTGTCGCTGTACTCATTGCGCTTGTTCTCGATGTTGTAGATGTCCTTCTGAGAAAGCTTCTTCACGATGCTCTCAACACCTGCATCACCTACAATGTGCAACTGGCCGTAGAAGTCGTTAGCACCCATGATGACATTCAAGTCACCGAACAGGTTTTCACGTTCAGTCCATTTAGCGTTGATTACATTGCCCGTCTTGTCGTACAGAAGCGGGTTTTTGATAACGACTGTCTTAGCAGCAGCGAGCTTAGCCAAAGCAGCCTCATCAAGGGTCTGAGCCAACTTGTAGATGTACTTCATCAGCTTAGTTTCAAAATCACGCTGAATGCCAATCTCGTTGTTCATGTACATCGCAGGAGCGATAGTAAAGCCGAACGAGTAGGTTGCAAACGTGATAGTCACCATGCGAGAAGTGTTCTCACTGTCGGCGATAGTCAATTCACGAGTGTTTCCAATAGTGATACCACCATCGTAGTCAATCACTGGAGTTTCGAGCGTGTTACCGATAGAGGTGCGAGCTTTAGCTTTAAGCTCCTCCGTCAAAATACCTGTAGGGTCATTTGACTGAACGAGAAAAGCATCCAGGGCACCATAGCGACTCGGGCGAAACTCATACTTGTCCAGATTCGAATTTGCTCGAATGTTCTGGATGCGAGTCAATACTAAACTCATAGTCCTTTTTGTTTTTAATTGTTAAACTTATTATTTAGTGTGATGCTGTGGTGCATTACCCTTTTACAGCCCAGACATCTATTTCACTTTATCGAATAGGCAAACTTGCCACATTATTCTCATTGCGCAATTGCATCGACTGCTCAGCAACCTCAACAGAATCACGAGTGATACCATTTCCAAGCAGATAGGTTTCAATTGCTTTATCAGCTTCAAGCTGAGTTCTCATACCAGAGAGGTCAAGTACTGAACCACCTCCACTGCCTCCGCCAAGAGG
>Ga0247610_10001499_pt1 | contig 28998 bp, 25 predicted proteins | sample 174DNAGHGhighgp2_FD_193483 | JGI IMG/M metagenome (GOLD analysis project Ga0247610, IMG submission 193483) | Sheep rumen microbial communities from Palmerston North, Manawatu-Wanganui, New Zealand - 1742 DNA GHGhigh gp2 | ecosystem: Host-associated > Mammals > Digestive system > Stomach > Rumen...
AACATGTACCTTCTCGGATGGCCTTTGTGGAAAGGCATTTCCTGCGATTAGGGTATATGTTTGACGTTTTTTTGCTGAAACATTTGTTTTCTTGAAAGAATTATTGTAGCTTTGCAACCAAAAGAGAGATACGGACAATGGATAAGATTCAGTTATGGGTTCGTCAGGCGCTTGAGGCCTGTGGTTTGGAGGGGGATATTGTGGCGTATGTCAGCCATGCGGTGCTGGTCATACTGGCTATATTACTTGCCGTGATGGCAGGACTGCTGTGCCAGAAGATTCTAGTGCCTATTGTATTGCGCCTGACGAAGAAGACGGAGGCGAAGTGGGATGACATTATTTTCAGTCGCAAGGTGCTGATGACGGCGTGTAGCATCGTGCCAGCGATTGTCATCTGGATGCTGCTGCCCTGGACATTCTACGATTTCCCGACGGTCCGCGAAGTGTTGACCCGTCTCACGGCCATTTATATTACCGTGATGGCTGTGCGTACACTAATTGTGTTTGCTGACGCTTTCAAGCTGCTTGAAGATGGGCCACGGACGGCGCGCCAGCAGTATCTTTATTCCGTCTGCGGCATCCTGAAGATCATCGTTGTTTTCATTGCCGTCATTGTAATTATCGCCATCATCATTAACAAAGATCCCACGACGCTGTTTGCTGGCTTAGGAGCTGCCTCAGCCATCCTGATGCTCGCCTTCCAGGATACCATCAAGGGTTTGGTAGCGGGCATCCGTCTGACCAATAATGATATGATTCATATTGGCGACTGGGTGACCGTGCCTTCTGCTGGCGCCAACGGAAGGGTGGAGGATATAAGTCTGACGACGGTAAAGATACGCAATTTCGATAATACAATCATTACCGTCACGCCACAGACGTTGGTCGATGGGTCGTTCCAGAACTGGCTGGGAATGGAGCAGCGCGAGGGTCGCAAACAGGTTAGGAAGGTTTACTTCGATTTCCGCTCGCTCACCGTCGATGATGATGGTGTGGCCAATATTACCAAGTTCCGCCATCATATCGAGCAATGGCTTCGTGACAATCCCAAGGTGATAGGTGAGAAGAATCCGCTTGTCCGTCAGGCAGAGGCTGCACAGGCAGGCTGCTGTGTGGAGTTTATCTTTTGGTTGCGTTCGCAGGCGGCAATAGATTATGAGCATGATACCAGCGATATCATGGAGTATATTTATGCGGCCTGTACTGATTATGGTCTGCGAATCTATCAGCAGTTCCCAGAGCAATAATTCGACACTGTGAAGATATGAAGGATTATCCAGACAAGATGACAGCAGAGCAGGCACGGAGGTTTCGTGACGACGTGCTGAACATCGTCAGCCAAATTCCATGTGGGCAGGTGACGACCTATGGTCATATCGCTGCGTGGGCTGGATGGCCGAGTCATTCGCGGATGGTGGGAAGAACTTTAAGATATACACCAGGAGCCGAGAAGTTGCCTTGTCATCGTGTGGTTAACAAAGAGGGCCGTACGGCGCCAGGCTGGAGCCGTCAGCGCCCTTTATTGGAGGCAGAGGGAGTGATGTTTAAGGTTAATGGACATGTCGATATGACACGTCATTTATGGGAACCTTCTATTTGCGATTTATAGGATAGAGACGGATTTGCGATAGCCCATGCCAGTGACATGACAGATAAGGCGGCCCTCCTGGTTGGTGACGCGTACTTCGACGGAGGGGATCTTGTGGTGGTCGCAAACACTGATGGCTTCTGCTCGTAGCAAATCACCCTCTTTGGCACTCGAGACAAACATAATACTGTTGCTGATGCCAACAGTAAGTTGTCCGTGGGCGTTCATCAGAGCGGCGATGGCCAAGTCGGCTAATGTAAACAAGGCGCCTCCCTGACAGACGTTTGCACCATTCAGATGGGCAGTCGTTACCACCATTTCTGCCACAGCATGCTCTGTGTCCACTTCAGTAATCTTGCAACCCGCATTGGCTGCAAAGCGATCTGTACGATTCAGTAATTCTTGTATGTTCATTGCCTTGATGATAAAGTTTCTAAAATCGGTATGAGCTTTGTGGGGACAAAGGTACAACATATGCTTGAATCTTACAAACAATTCAAATGTTTTTTCTATAGAGATGGTGTGTTGTTTTGATTTTTATTTGTACCTTTGCGCCCACAAACTAAACATATGATGGCATATATTGGCGAACTGATATCGATTGGTGTGGCGTTCTCGTGGACAGCAACGGCGTTGTTGAGCGAGTTCGGCAGCAAACGGTTGGGTAACCTTACCCTGAATGTGTTGAGGATGGCGCTTGCGTTGGTTTTCTCGCTGGTGCTCTTTGGTGTGGTGACGGGTAATCCGTTGCCTATAGATGTATCAGGAGATGCTTGTGGTTGGATGTTGTTGTCGGGACTTGTAGGCTACGTGATAGGAGATTTCTGCCTGTTTCAATGTTATATTATTATAGGTTCGCGCTATGGTCAGCTTTTCATGACGTTGGCTCCTCTGTCAGCAGCGCTGATGGCATGGGTGACGCTGGGACAACAGATGAATGCCATGAGTATTGTGGCAATGCTGGTGACGCTCTTTGGTATTGGCATCTCTGTGCTTGGGCGAGGCGAGCATCATAAAGTGTCGTTGAAATTACCTCTGAATGGTGTCTTGTTTGCCATTGGTGCAGCCGTTTGTCAGGGCGTAGGATTGGTGTTGAGCAAGATAGGCATGGATCATTATGATATGACAATCTTGGCAGATAGGGGTGTACCAGAATGGCTGGTGCCCTTCAGCGCCAACTTCTACCGTTGCATTGCAGGTATTATAGGCTTTTCTATATTATTATATTATCACGATGAAATGGGGCATTTACGCGAGGCATTGCATGATAAAAAGGGGCTTTCTGTGGCAACTGCCACCACTGTGTTTGGTCCCTTTGTAGGTGTCGGCTTCTCGCTGATGGCTGTACAATACACGGCAGCAGGTATTGCTTCTACGCTGATGGCGATGACACCAATCATTATTCTCCTTCCGTCTTACTGGCTCTTCCATGAGAAGATTACGTGGAAGGCGGTTATTGGTGCATTCATCTCTGTAATTGGCGTCAGTCTGTTCTTCCTTGAGTGACTTAACTTTAATTTTTTTGTGCAAAGGTCGTGTTTTTATCCAAAATTTCGTATCTTTGCAGCAATTATTTGACAAACAACTATGAATATTGGAGACAAGGTGCCTGAGATTCTGGGCAAAGACGAACAAGGGCGGGATATCCGTCTGAGTGATTATAAAGGTCGCAAACTGGTATTGTATTTTTATCCAAAGGATAATACAAGCGGTTGTACGGCTGAGGCTTGTAGCCTGAGAGATCATTATGGTGAGCTTCAAGGGGCTGGCTACGAGGTAGTAGGTGTGAGTAAGGATTCTGCAGCTTCGCATGTCAAGTTCAAGGAGAAACACGAACTGCCTTTCCCGCTGATTGCTGATGTCGATAAGACACTGATGGAGGCTATGGGTGCTTGGGGTGAGAAGGTGATGTATGGCAAAAAGACCATGGGCACCATCCGTACCACCTTTATCATAAATGAGGAAGGTATTATCGAACAGATTTTTGCTGGTAAGCAAGTGAAAACCAAAGAACACGCAGAACAAATCCTGAAGAAATGACACCAAAAGAATTACGAAACGGACGATTGGCGGAGCGGATGATCAAGAATCTGAAGCGTCGTAACATGGAAGCCTTCTATTGCCCGACGGCAGAAGAAGCGGTGAAAAAAGTATCAGAACTGATAGCCGACGGTAGCAGTGTGACGTGGGGTGGTTCGATGACGATCCGTGATATGGGCATCCCACAGGCTTTGAAAGACAGAGGAACACTCGAGGTTCTCGACCGCGATACGGTGACTGACCGCGAGGAGGTGGTGAAGATCTATGAGCGTGCTTTTACGACTGATGTCTATTTGTCGAGTGCCAACGCCATTAGCGAAGATGGTGTCATCGTGAATATTGACGGCAATGGCAATCGCGTGGCTGCCATTACATGGGGACCAAAGAAGGTGATATTTATCATTGGTCTGAACAAGGTGGCACAAACTGTCGAGGCGGCATTAGCCCGTGCCCGTTCGACAGCCTCGCCTATCAATGCTGCCCGCTTCGACATCAAGACGCCTTGTCAGACAGATGGTGTCTGTCATAATTGCAACTCGCCTGAGAGCATCTGTAATTATGTCCACTTCCTACGAAACTCGCCACACGGCAAGCACATAGTAATACTCGTAGGCGAGGATTTTGGATATTAAGATATGAATGAGCTGATTACCTCTATCAACGATGCGATTTGGGGCTATGTGCTGGTGTTCGTCCTGGTAGGTTGCGGACTATGGTTCACATGGCGCACACGCTTTGTGCAATTTCGTATGGTTGGTGAGATGATACGGTTGCTGACAGACTCGGCCATTGATACGGTAGAAACACAGGTTAAGGAGAATGGGTCAAAAGGCAATCGGAAGCACATCTCTTCGTTTCAGGCGTTTGCCGTCAGTGTGGCCACCCGGGTAGGAACAGGCAACTTGGCAGGTGTGGCTTCAGCGATTGCCATCGGAGGTCCTGGTGCTGTGTTCTGGATGTGGATTATTGCCCTGATTGGTTCTGCGACGGCTTTTGTGGAGTCAACTTTAGCGCAGTTGTTTAAGCAGAAACATAAGGATTCATTTATCGGTGGTCCAGCTTACTATATCCAGCGCGGACTGCACCAGCGTTGGATGGCTGTCTTGTTTGCTATTCTCATCACCTGTCAGTTCGGCTTGTCTAACAACTCTATTCAGTCGAACACTATTTGCGGAGCTATGCAGGAAGCCTTTGGTTGGTCTCCTTTATGGGTGGGGGCCGTCATTGCCGCTGTTTCTTTGTTTATCGTTTTTGGCGGTATCCACCGTATTGCCCAAGTCAGTGCGGTCTTAGTGCCTGTGATGGCGATAAGCTATGTCGTTCTGGCGTTGGTGATTATTGGAATGAATATCGAGCTTATTCCACATGTGTTTAAGGTCATTATTCTCGATGCTTTTGGCATTCAGCAGATTGCTGGTGGTGGTTTGGGAGTTGCCATCATGAGTGGTGTAAAACGAGGACTGTTCTCCAACGAGGCGGGTGAGGGTAGTGCGCCCAATGTAGCAGCGACAGCATCCGTTACACATCCCGTGAAACAGGGACTCATCCAAGCCTTAGGTGTCTTTACCGACACATTGATTGTCTGCTCCTGTACCGCCTTTATCATCTTGATTAGCGGCCTTTACCAAATGCCTGAACTCAATGGAATTGCCCTTACCCAGTCAGCTTTGCAGTCTGAGGTGGGAGCAGCGGGACCTGTTTTTATCGCGGTGGCCATTTTCCTCTTTGCTTTCTCTACTATTATTGGAAATTATTATTACGGTGAGGCCAATATACGATTTATCACGCCCAATCCTATGGTCATGACGGTTTATCGTATCCTTTCAGCAGGCGTGATGGTAATCTTCGGCGCGATGGCGAGCTTCGAATTGGTGTGGAATATTGTTGATTTCTTCATGGCCTTCTTGACGGCTTGTAACCTTACGGCCATTGTGCTTTTGGGCCGTTATGCTTTCCGTCTGCTTGACGACTATCGGAAACAGAAGAAGCAGGGTATTAAGGAACCTGTCTTCCACCGTAGTCAGATACCAGAACTGGAACATGAGTTGGAGTGTTGGGAATAAAACAGTGACTATTATGGAACAGACAGAACGAATCAGACGAATGGAACAACGACTGGATAGGAGTGCTGCAGCGGTGATGGCTTTATTTGCTGCTCTGGACCGCTACGAAGAGGTACAGGAAGATATCTCAGAACTCGAAGCATATTATAGTAGCGAAACATGGAAGCAGGACTTTGCTGATGATGAGGCAGGATTGCTACCTCCAGACCTCAAGCGTGGCGTGCTGTCTGAAGACGGCATTTGGAATCTGTTGACAGATGCCCGTGAATTGGTTAAACGCCTTCATACCATTGAGTGATTGAATACATGGAAATCAAGGATAAAATCACCGAACAGCCTTCTCGTTTTGATCACTTGGAACAAATGTCGGTACCTGAGTTATTACGGCATATCAACGAGGAAGACGCTGGGGTTGCTGAGGCTGTCAGACTGGCCATTCCACAGATAGAACCTTTCGTGGAGGCTATTGAGCAACGGATGAAACGAGGAGGCAGGCTCTTTTATATCGGAGCTGGTACCAGCGGTCGATTAGGTGTTTTGGATGCCAGTGAGCTGCCCCCGACCTTTGGTGTGCCAGATACATGGGTCATCGGATTGATTGCTGGTGGTGATGAAGCCCTGCGCCATGCAGTTGAAAAAGCAGAGGATATTTTAGAAAAGGGATGGGAGGATTTGCTCGCCTATCATCCTACCACAGATGACACCGTTCTTGGCATTGCAGCCTCAGGCACAACACCTTATGTACTTGGTGCCATCCGACGAGCCAGAGAGAATGGTTTGTTGACGGGCTGTATCACCAGCAACCATCATACGCCCTTGGCACAAGCGGCAGCGTATCCAATTGAAACCATCGTGGGTCCGGAATTTGTCACGGGTTCCAGTCGCATGAAGAGTGGAACAGCCCAGAAAATGGTGCTGAATATGATTTCCACATCCTTGATGATACGGCTGGGACGTGTAGAAGGGAACCGCATGGTTAAAATGCAGTTGACAAACGCTAAACTGGTGGATCGTGGTACACGGATGCTCCAGGATATGCTTGGACTCAGCTATGATGAGGCGCAGCAGCGTTTGTTGGAGGCTGGTAGCGTTGATGGAGCTTGTCAGAACCCGTAAGCGCATTCATATTTGACAAAAAAACTAAAAATTTTGTTTTTCTGTTACTTTTTTCGTATCTTTGCAACGTTTTAAAGCTTTAAAGACAAAAGGATATGTCGTCAGTAGAGATTAGAAAAGTGACAGACAAGAAGAGCCTGACGGCCTTTATTGACTTTCATTATGACTTATACAAGGGTAATCAGTATGATGCGCCCAACTTATTCAGCGACGATATGCATACGCTGAGTAAGGACAAGAATGCGGCCTTCGAGTTCTGTGAGGCAGAATATTTCTTGGCATATAAAGACGGCAAGCTTGTTGGCCGTATTGCAGGTATCATCAATAAGAGGGCCAATGAGAAATGGGAGCGTAAAACTGTACGTTTCGGATGGCTCGATTTTATCGATGACATTGAAGTGAGCCGCGCCCTGTTAAATGCTGTCGAGGAGTGGGGTCGCAAGAAGGGTATGACAGAGATTGTCGGCCCCTTGGGCTTTACCGATATGGATCCCGAGGGTATGTTGATTGAGGGCTTCGACCAATTGGGTACGATGGCCACCATTTATAATTACCCCTATTACCCTAAGCACATCGAACAGCTTGGTGGTTGGGAGAAAGATAATGATTATCTGGAGTTCAAGCTTATTGTACCGCAGGGTGGGGTGCCAGAAAAATATCAGAAGATAGCCGAGTTGGTCATGAAGCGTTATAACCTGCATCCCACGCATCCAAAGCGCAGTCAGGTCTTCGGCAAGGAGCAAATTGGCCGAAAGGTGCTCGATGTCGTCAACAAAACCTTTGGCCATCTTTATGGCTATTCGCAGATGACTGAGGCACAGATCGATGAGTACTTGAAGATGTATTTCCCCATGCTCGACATGAATTTGGTCTGTCTCATCGAAGACTGGAACACACCAGATCATGATATCATTGGTATAGGTATTTCAATCACCTCGATGACCCGTGCTCTGCAGAAGTGCCACAGAGGACGCTTGTGGCCTTTTGGTTGGTGGCACTGCCTTCGTGCGCTGAAATTCCATAAGGCCGAGTGTGTCGATATGATGCTGGTTGGTATCCTGCCCGAGTATCAGCAGAAAGGTGCCAACGCCTTGCTGTTCTACGACCTCATCCCTTGGTATCAGAAGTATGGCTTCAAGTGGGGCGAGACCAATGTGGAACTGGAGACCAACAATCAGGTACAGAGTCAGTGGAAATACCTCGACCACCAACAGCACAAGCGTCGCCGTTGTTTCAAGAAATCACTATAACTAAAACCAAGAAAATGGCAGAAGAGAATAACATCAACCTTGAAGAGAACGTCATATACGACGACGATAATATAAGAACCCTAACAGGTTTGGAGCATATTCGCCTGCGCCCAGGTATGTATATCGGCCGTTTGGGCGATGGTGCTTCACCAGAAGATGGAATCTATGTCTTGCTGAAAGAAGTCTTCGATAACTCTATTGACGAGTTTAAGATGAAGGCAGGCGACCGTATTGAAGTGAATATCGAGGATAACCATCGTATCTCTGTACGCGACTATGGCCGAGGCATCCCGCAAGGTAAGCTCATCGACAGCGTCAGCATCCTGAACACCAGCGGAAAGTTCGATTCGAAGGCTTTCAAGAAGTCCATCGGACTGAATGGCGTGGGTGTGAAGGCCGTAAATGCGCTGAGTTCTCATTTCGAGGTGCATAGCTATCGTGATGGGAAGGTACGCAAGGCGACCTTCGAGTGTGGTAAGCTGACCAGCGATGTCACCGAACCGACACAGGATGAGAATGGTACCTATATCTATTTCGAGCCCGATGCAACGATGTTCCACAACTATCAGTTCCACGATGAGATTGTAGAGAACATGCTGCGCAACTATACCTATTTGAATACGGGCCTGATTATCATGTACAATGGTCGTCGTATTCTCTCGCGTCATGGATTGGAAGATTTGTTGAAAGACCGTATGACCAGCGATGCCCTTTATCCAATCATTCATTTGCAAGGCGAGGATATCGAGATTGCCTTCACTCATGCGAATCAGTATGGTGAGGAATACTATTCCTTCGTCAACGGCCAGCATACCACGCAGGGCGGAACCCATCAGAGTGCTTTCAAAGAGCATATTGCCCGTACCATCAAGGAGTTCTTCAATAAATACGAATACGGTGATATCCGCACGGGTATTGTCGCCGCCATCTCAATTAATGTAGAGGAACCCATTTTCGAGAGTCAGACCAAAATTAAGCTTGGTTCTACGGTAATGTCGCCTGAGGGCGTCAGCATCAATAAATATGTAGGTGACTTCATCAAACAGGAGGTCGACAACTATCTGCATATCCACAGTGATGTGGCTGAGGTGTTGGAGAATAAGATCAAGGAGAGCGAGCGTGACCGCAAGGCGATGGCAGGTGTGACCAAACTGGCGCGCGAGAGGGCTAAAAAAGCCAACTTGCATAATCGTAAACTGCGTGACTGCCGTATCCATTTCAGTGATGCCAAGGATGATCGCAAGGAAGAGTCAAGCATCTTCATCACTGAGGGTGATTCTGCCAGCGGAAGTATTACCAAGAGTCGCGATGTGAACACACAAGCGGTCTTTTCATTGCGAGGCAAGCCCCTTAACTGTTTCGGCCTTACCAAGAAAGTGGTCTACGAGAATGAGGAATTCAATCTGTTGCAGGCTGCGCTCGATATCGAAGAGGGTCTTGATAGCTTGCGTTATAATAAGGTGATCGTGGCTACTGATGCCGATGTCGACGGTATGCATATCCGTCTGTTGATTATCACCTTCTTCCTGCAGTTCTTCCCAGAACTCATCAAGAAAGGTCATGTTTATGTGCTGCAGACCCCGCTTTTCCGTGTCCGTAACCGTCGTACGAAGATCAAGAACAAACAGGTGATTGCTGAGGCTGATGCCAAGGCAGACAAAAAGAGCGATTTCATTACCCGTTACTGTTATAGTGAGGAGGAGCGTGTAAACGCCATCAGCGAATTAGGGCCCGATCCTGAGATTACCCGATTCAAAGGTCTTGGTGAGATTTCGCCTGAGGAATTTGCTGGTTTCATCGGTCCAGATATCCGTTTAGAGCAGGTGACGCTCCATAAGACCGATCAGGTACAAAAGCTTCTCGAATACTATATGGGCAAGAATACGATGGAGCGTCAGAACTTCATCATTGACAACCTCGTCATTGAGGAAGACCGCCCAGAGGAGGATATTTACGATTAATCCCAATAAACAAATATGATTATGACTAAAAGCCATGTATTTGCGATGCTGGCTATCGCTTGTGCAGCAGTTCTTGGTGGCTGCAATCAGAAGAAGGGTGAAACAGTCACCCTTCAAGTAAAAACCCAGTATGGTGTTCTCGAAGGTTTCGAAGAGGACGGTGTGAAGAAATTCTTGGGTGTTCCCTTCGCTCAGGCTCCTGTCGGCGAGCTCCGTTGGAAAGCACCTCAGCCTGTTCAGGCGTGGGAGGGCGTGCGTGAAGCCAAGCAGTTTGGCGATGATCCCATGCAGCTCGACGTCTTCGGCGATATGGCGTTCCGCGGCTCTGGCCGTAGCGAGGATTGTCTCTATCTGAACATCTGGACCGCCGCAGCCACAACGGCTGATGCCCTACCTGTGCTGATTTATTTCAATGGTGGCGGACTGATGGCTGGTTCTGGTAGCGAACCCCGTTACGATGGTTCTTCCATCGCCAAGGAAGGTGTAATTGGTGTGACGGCCAACTATCGTGAGGGTGTGTTCGGCTTCTTTGCCCATCCCGACCTCACGGCAGCTTCCGACTATAAAGGCAGCGGCAACTACGGATTCCTCGACCAAGTGGCGGCTATCAAGTGGGTGAAAGAGAATATCGCGGCCTTTGGTGGCGATCCAAATAAGATCACCATTGTGGGTGAATCGGCAGGTTCTTTCTCTGTATCGCTCCTGATGTGCTCGCCCCTCTCCAAGAACTTGATTGCTGGTGCTATGCTTTCTTCAGGTGCAGAGGTGTTACCCTATCAGCCCTCTTCCCAAGCTGATGCCGATGCTGCTGGTGCAGAACTCTTGAAACAAGCAGGTATCGCAAGTCTGGCTGATGCAATGGCATTGAACGCAGATTCACTTCAGAAGCTTCTTCCGCCAAGAGGCATGGCCAACGTGGTGCTTGATGGCTACTTTATGACTGAAAGTGCAGACGCTGTGTTCGAGAAGAACGAGCAGGCTCAGGTGCCGTTGCTCGCAGGTTGGAACTCGCTCGAAGCCCATCCCATGCAGGCACTCCAAGGTCAGGCGCCAACTCTCGCGAACTATAAGAACGCTCTGAAGGCGCAGTTCGGCGATATGACAGACGAAATCTTCAAGGCCTATGGCATCGAGACCGATGAGGACGTCATGAACCAGAAGGGCTTCGACCTTGTCTCCGACCTCTTCACGGGCTTCCCCACATGGAAAGTCTGCGACTATCATGCCAAGTCTGGTCTGCCTGTCTACCGCTACCATTATATGCATCCGCGTCCTCAGCAGTCAGAGAAGATGGGCGATAAGGTAGCCGCTCTTGCAGGAGGTGTACGTGAGAAGACTGCCGAAGAAAAGAAAGCTGCGCAGCCTCAAATCGCTCCAGGTGCTGTACATTCTGCTGACATCGAGTATGCTATGGGAACGCTCGACACCAACGAATATTACGATTGGACGGACGACGATCGCGCCATCTCGAAGCTCTTCCTGACCTATTATGCCAACTTCTGCAAGACGGGCAATCCTAATGGCGAAGGCCTGCCTCAGTGGACGGCTATCACCAAGGAGAACCTCGACGCTGCACCAGTGATGAAGATCGACGTAGAATCCAAAGAAGTCGCTTCTCCAGAAAAAGAGAATGCCTATCGCACACTCGAGAAATTCTACAGAAGCAAGAAATAGTTAATGTGGCTCAACCGAGCCGCATTGAAACGAACAGATGAAAAAGATGATATTTGCAGCCGCCTTGTCGCTGCTAACTATGGGCGCATCGGCGCAGATAAGGATTAATCGGAGTGATGACAGTCCGTTACGCAAGTTGCAGTATGCGGAGTTAGCTATCACTAACCTTTATGTGGATAGTGTTGACGAACAGAAACTGGTGGAGGATGCCATCAAGGGCATGCTCGACAAACTCGATCCCCATTCCAGCTATGCGACCCCCAAGGAGGTAAAGGAACTCAATGAGCCTCTGAATGGTAATTTCGAGGGTATCGGCGTGCAGTTTAATATGATGGACGATACGCTGGTGGTTATCCAGCCTGTTACCAAAGGTCCTTCCGAGAAGGTGGGCATCATTGCCGGCGACCGTATCGTATCCGTGAATGATACAGCGATTGCAGGTGTGAAGATGTCGAAGGAGGAGATTATGAAGCGCCTGCGTGGTCCGAAAGGTACGAAGGTAGAACTGGGTGTGGTGCGTCTTGGCATCAAGGATAAACTGAAATTTACTGTAGTACGAGATAAGATTCCTGTCCATTCTATCGATGCCACCTACATGATTCGACCTGGTATCGGCTATATCCGCATTGGTAACTTTGGTGCCCAGACTTACGATGAATTCGTGGAAAGTCTTGCAAAACTTCAGGCACAAGGTATGCAGGATCTGATTCTTGATCTCCAAGAGAATGGTGGCGGTTATCTGAAGGCTGCTGTCGATATTGCTGATGAGTTTTTGGAGCGTGGTGATATGATTGTCTATACCAATGGCCGAAAGGTGCAGCGCACAGAATACAAGGCGCATGGTAATGGTAAATTCACGAAGGGTAAGGTCGTCGTCTTGGTGGATGGTTATACGGCCTCGGCTGCAGAGATTGTGACAGGTGCCATTCAGGATCAGGACCGCGGTTTGGTGGTAGGTCGTCGTACGTTTGGCAAAGGATTGGTACAGCGTCCCATCGATCTGCCTGATGGTTCGATGATCCGTCTGACCATCGCACATTATTATACACCCTCAGGTCGCTGTATCCAAAAGCCTTATACCAAGGGCGGAGGCAAGGACTATGCGATGGATATGGTGAACCGCTTGAAGAGCGGCGAGTTGACCAATGTTGATAGCGTCCACTTTGCTGATTCATTGAAATATGAGACGCTCCGCCAACATCGTACGGTTTATGGCGGTGGTGGTATCATGCCTGATTATTATGTACCACTCGACACGACCGTCTATACCCGTTATCATCGCGAACTGGCAGCTAAGGGCATCATTATTCAACAGAACCTGCGCTATGTTGACAATCATCGCAAGGAACTGAAGAAGCGCTGGCAGTCGTTTGATGATTTCAAGCAGCAGTTCGAAGTGCCCCAGCGTCTGCTCGATGATGTGGTGGCTGAGGGTAAGAAGCAGAAGATAGAGCCCAAGGATGAGGCTGAACTTGAGAAGTCGCTGGCCTATATCCGTTTGCAGCTGAAGGCTTTAATAGCGCGAGATATTTGGGATATGAGCGAATATTTCTCTGTGATCAACGAACGGAGCGAGATCGTTAAGAAAGCACTGGAGATAATGGAAAATTGACAATGAATAATAGCAAAGGATTTCTTTTTTTTATTTGTAGCGTAGCGTCAATGGGCGGACTGCTCTTCGGTTACGATTGGGTCGTGATCGGAGGCGCGAAACCGTTCTATGAACTGTATTTTGGTATCAGCGATTCGCCAGTGTTGCAAGGCGTTGCTATGTCGACAGCTTTAGTGGGTTGTTTGATTGGTGCAATGGTGGCTGGTGCTGCTGCCGACAGATATGGGCGTAAGTTGCTGCTGATAGTGGCAGCAATGCTGTTTACGGTATCGGCTATCGCTACAGGCTTGTTCAATGATTTCACCTTGTTTAATATCGCCCGCTTTATCGGTGGCGTGGGCATCGGCGTGGCTTCTGCTCTCTCACCGATGTATATCGCAGAAGTGAGCCCCACAGAGATTCGTGGACGAATGGTTTCATTGAATCAGATGACCATTGTATTGGGAATCTTAGCGGCGCAAGTGGTAAATATGTTACTGGCGAGAGACACATCTGTGACAGAGAGTCAGGCATGGAACCTGGAATGGGGCTGGCGCTGGATGTTCTGGGCCGAGACGGTACCTGCAGCCATATTTCTTGTCATGAGCTTTGTGATACCCGAGAGTCCCGTATACCAGAGAATGAAGGATGAGAATGAAGAAATGGCTATCGACGAATTGGTTATCAGCGAAAAAGATTATATCGTTTCTACTCCGGATGATAAGTTTGCATTGGAATTTTCCCGCGCCGGGATGATGCGCAAATTGTCAATGCTTTTGTCTCAGTCCTCATTTAGGAAAGTGTTGTTGCTGGGTTTGGTGATAGCGGTGTTCCAGCAATGGTGTGGAACGAACGTGATTTTCAACTATGCTCAAGAAATCTTCGTAGGAGCAGGCTTCGATGTCGACAGCATGTTTATCAACATCGTGATAACAGGCATTGCTAATGTCATCTTCACCATCGTGGCACTCTATACGATTGAGAGGTGGGGTCGTCGTACTTTGATACTGTTGGGTGCAGGTGGCTTGGGACTCATCTATCTGACGCTTGGCACGTGCTATTTCTTCGAAGTTAAAGGCTTTGCGATGGTTTGTCTCGTGGTGGCCGCAATTTCAACTTATGCGATGACGTTGGGACCTGTTACTTGGACGCTGTTGGCGGAGATTTTCCCCAATCGTATTCGTGGTATCGCGATGGCCACTTGTACCTTCGCTCTTTGGGCGGGTTGCTGCACGCTCACTTTCTCCTTCCCCTCGATGAATGCTGCTTTAGGCTCCAGCGGCACTTTCTGGATCTATAGCGCCATCTGCGTTTGTGCCTTCATCTTCCTTTGGAACCGTTGTCCAGAGACCAAGGGTAAGAGTCTGGAGGAATTGGAACAAGAACTGATAGCAGAAAAATCATCTCTAAACGAATAATTCAAACTCTTTACAAAAATATGATAAAGGCTTGGAGAGAGTTGGTGACGATACCAACCTATGAAATAGGCAAACCGGAGAAAGCTCCGATGTTTTTGGAGAAACGCGTGTATCAGGGGTCAAGCGGTGTGGTCTATCCTTATCCTGTGATTGAGTCTATCAGTGATGAGAAGACCGATAAGGACTACAAGGCCGTCTATCTTGAGAACGAATATATCAAGGTTATGATTCTGCCCGAACTGGGTGGACGCATTCAGATGGCCTACGACAAGATTAAGCAGCGTCACTTCGTTTATTATAACCATGTAGTGAAACCTGCGCTTGTGGGATTGGCTGGCCCTTGGATATCTGGTGGTATAGAGTTTAACTGGCCTCAGCACCATCGTCCTTCAACCTTTATGCCTGTGGACTGCACCATTGTGGAGAACGAAGACAGTTCCGTGACGGTATGGGTGAACGAGATGGAGCGGATGTTCCATCAGAAGGGCATGGCCGGCTTTACGCTGCGCCCTGGTTGTGCTTATCTTGAGATTCAGGGTCGTGTGAGCAACCGTACTAACCTGCCTCAGACGTTCCTCTGGTGGGCAAACCCGGCTGTCGAGGTGAATGATGCCTATCAGAGTGTGTTCCCACCCGATGTGAATGCCGTCTTCGATCATGGCAAACGGGCTGTATCAAGCTTCCCTATCGCCACGGGCACTTATTATAAAATGGATTATTCGGCTGGTGTGGATATCTCTAATTACAAGAATATCTATGTGCCGACATCATATATGGCCGTCAATTCGAAATATGACTTCGAGGGTGGTTACGAGAACGATACAAAGGGTGGTATGCTGCATGTGGCCAGCCATCACTTTTCGCCAGGCAAGAAACAATGGACCTGGGGTAATGGCGACTTCGGACGCGCCTGGGATCGCAATCTCACGGATGAGGCTTCAGGAACTGCATCTGACGGCCTGCCCGTTGGAACTGTCCGCAAAGGCTTCCGGCCGTATATCGAACTGATGGCGGGCGTCTATACCGAGAATCAACCCGACTTCACATGGCTCATGCCCTACGAAGAAAAACAGTTTGTGCAGTACTTCATGCCTTATCGCGAGATTGGCATTGTGAAGCAGGCTTCGAAGGACTTTATCCTCAACATCGAAGAGGCGGGCGAGGGTAAGGTGACCTTCAAGATTCTGGCAACATCGAAACAAACAGTCAAGATTATACTTGACGCAGATGGCTGTGAAGAATATTATAATAAGGTAGTGACATTGTCGCCAGAAGACGTACTCATCGAGACCGTTTCTGTTGGCAATGAAACGCTGGAAACCCTGCAACTGAGAATCGACCGTGCAGAACAAAGCCGACAACACCCGTTGTTAGAGTGGCATGCTGAGTCTGACGAGATCCGTCCCATCCCTGATGCGGCTGAGGCTGCCCTTTCACCACAGGATACGAAAACCATCGACCAGCTATATCTGACAGGTCTGCACCTTGAGCAGTACCGTCATGCGACCTGGAGTGCCCTCGATTACTACGAAGAGGCCTTGCGCCGCGATCCGTTAGACTATCGCTGCAACATGCAGATGGGACTCTGGTACTTGCGCCGCGCTCGTTTTGAGAAAGCGGAACCGTATCTACAGACGGCCGTCAAAGTATTGAAGAAGCGCAACCCGAACCCCTACGATGGCGAGCCGCTCTTCTATCTTGGCATTGTCAAACGATTCCGTCATCAATGGCATGAGGCCTACGAATTGTTTTGGAAGTCTACATGGAACAAGGCCTGGGCCGATGCCGGCTACTATGAGGCAGCCTGTATCAGTATGGAGCAGGAATGTTGGGAGGATGCCCTCGACGAACTCGAACGCGCCCTTATCAGCAATAGTCATAACCATCAGGCACGTGCGCTGAAGGCCGTTGCTCTGCGTAAACTCGGACGCAAAGACGAGGCACTTAGTTGGATTAAGGAGAGTTACAAAATAGATCCCTTCAACTATGTCTGCATGTTTGAGGCGTATCTGCTGACAAACGACCAAGCACCTTTGGAGCATATGGTCGAATTGATGCACGGCAGTATCTGTAACTACCACGAGATAGCCCTCGATTATGCCCATGCGGGGTTGACGGACGAGGCAACACAGGTGTTACAGAAGGCTATCGATAACGGTGTGGAGGATTCTCCTTTGACCTATTATTATCTGGCTTATTGGAATAAATTATCTGGGAGTAATGATTATCTTGAAAAAGCCGTCACTATCAGTCCCGACTATTGCTTCCCCAATCGTCTGGAGGATGCTGAAATACTTGGATTCCTGATGGAACTGCCATTTGTCGAAGATGCCAGAATCCCCTATTATCTCGGTTGTCTCTATTACGACAAGCGTCAGTATGACGTTGCTATCAGGAATTGGGAATGCTCAGCCAAACTTGATCCTAATTTCCCCACAGTATGGCGCAACCTTGCCCTGGCTCGCTTCAACAAAGAGAATCGTCAGGATGAGGCTCTCGAATATATGGAGAAGGCTTTCCATCTCGATGAGACAGACAGTCGGATGCTGATGGAGCTCGACCAGCTTTACAAGCGTCTGCATAAGCCCTATCAAGAGCGTCTCGATTTCCTGCAGAAGTATCCTGAACTCATTCAGAAACGCGATGACCTTGTGCTCGAAGAGATTACCCTGCTGAATCAATTAGGCCGCTATGAGGAGGCGATGAAAAAGCTTGATGCGCACCAGTTCCATCCTTGGGAGGGTGGTGAAGGCAAGGTTTCCTCGCAATATCAGATAGCAAGGGTTGAGCTGGCCAAGCAAGCCATTGCTGCCAAAGATTATGAAAAGGCCGTCCTGCTACTGAATGAGTGCCTGGTCTATCCGTCCCATCTGGGTGAGGGCAAGCTTTATGGCGCTCAAGAGAATGATTTCTACTACCTGCTTGGTGTGGCCTACGAGGCCCTTGGTCAGAAAGAAAAGGCTGTTACCTGTTGGCAAGAGGCCACGAAAGGCCCTCAGGAGCCTGCTGCTGCCATGTATTACAACGATGCCAAGCCCGACAAGATCTTCTATCAGGGAATGGCGTTGCTCAAACTGGGACGTGAGGCTGAGGCACATGGCCGCTTCTTCAAACTCATTAACTACGGCAAGCAGCACATCTACGACAAGGTGGTGATGGACTACTTTGCGGTTTCATTGCCTGATCTGCTGATCTGGGAAGATTCGCTTGATACCAAGAATCTCATCCATTGCAAGTATATGCTGGCGCTTGGTTATTACGGTATGGGGGATAAGGAAAAGGGATTGAAATATCTCTCAGAAGTTGAGGATCTCGACAATAACCACCAAGGTATTCAGCAGTTCCGCACGCTCATCTCATAGCCAGCGCCTTATCTTCCGCTGCTTCCATGATTTCCCGTTCGCCGGGCCCTTTGTCGTTGATGCCGCAAAGATGCAGGATGCCGTGGATGATTACCCGATGCAGTTCTTCGTCGTACGGCATACCAAACTTATCGGCATTGGTAAAGACAGTATCGAGTGAGATATACAAGTCGCCGTTCAGCACTTTGCCTTCGGAATAGTCGAAGGTGATTATGTCCGTGTAATAGTCATGACCCAGAAACTCGTTGTTCACCTCGAGAATCTTGTCATCGTTCACGAACATATAGCCGATCTCACCGATCTTCTTTCCGTAAGTGGCTGCCACCTCCTTAATCCAGTTTGAGGTTTCGCGCTTCTTGATATTGGGGAACTTCACCCCTTCGCTGCTATAGGTAATCATCTATATACTCTAAACTATAAACTCTTCTTTGGCAAGTAAGGCGTAATGTCGACACTAAAGTGCTGTAATTCGCGCAAGGCACTCGACGAGATACTGGCCAGTTCTGGCTCCGTATAGAGCAGGATGGTCTCAATGCCGCCGATTCTACGGTTGAAGTCAGCCTGCCATTGCTCATACTCAAAGTCGCTCACCGACCGCACACCTTTCACAATAAACTGTGCGCCTTCGGCCTTTGCAAAGTCCATTGCCAAGCCGTCATACGACTTCACCTCGATGCGCTTCTCGTCGGCATATAGCTGACGGATAGCCTCCATACGTTTCTCAGCTGAGGGCATGTCGGGCTTGTGCACATTATCGCCCACAACACCAATTACCAGCCGGTCGAACAACGGGAGGGCCCGCTTAACAATCGAGTCGTGGCCGATGGTAAACGGATTGAAACTGCCTACAAATACGCCTGTCCTTATCATGGGTGCAAAGATACAAAGAATTTGGAGAAAAATGAAGAAAAAGAAAAAAAGAATGGATTTTCGTGTAGTTTTTCGTAACTTTGCTGCGTCAAATGGGCGTAAGATTCAAAAAACAGAATGACAATGAATGGATTAGAAAGACAGTTTGCGCAAACCGTTGCAGAACAAAAGAGCACCATCTACACCGTGTGCTACATGTTCTCGCAGGATGCCGACGAGGTGAACGACCTGTTCCAGGAGGTACTAGTCAATCTTTGGAAGGGTTTCGAGAGCTTCGAGCATCGCAGTGACATCAGGACGCGGATCTATCGCGTCGCCCTTAATACCTGTATCTCTATCGACAGGAAAAAGAAGCGTCGCTCATCCGAAGTCCGGCTGACAATGGACATCAACCTCTTTGAAGACCGCGACGAGGACACCAAGCAAGTGGACATGCTCCACAAGCGCATCTCCAAGTTGCAACCCTTCGACCGCGCAATTGTCCTGCTCTGGCTCGAAAACCTCAGTTACGAGGAGATCGGACAGATTGTAGGTATCAGCACTAAGAACGTCAGTGTCCGTCTGTTTAGAATCCGCGAGCAATTAAAACAAATGTCTAACGATTAAAAATTACCCATTATGAACAACGATTATCAGAACACCCAGAATACTCAGACCGATATGGAATTAGAGAACATGCGTCAGCAGATGAACACGCTGAAAAAGAAACTGGAGCAGCAGGAGATTGTAAACGACGGTCTGATGCGCCGCTCAATGAAGAATACCGCAGGCAACATCAGCCGCAGATATTATCTCATCATGGCCCTCTGCCTGTTGATGATCCCCTATAGCTACTGGGCATTCGTGAAGCTAAACGGTTTCTCCGTTCCTTTCTGGATTTTCACCTGCATCACCATGCTGGTTAGCTTTGGAGGCACCTATTATAACAGCAGGAAACTGAGCGATTCGAACCTGATGACCAACAACCTCGTGGACGTTCGTCGCAGTATGGCCCGCGCCAAGAAGTTCGATGCCAACTGGCTCTTCATCGGCATTCCCATCGCCATCGTCTTTCTTGGCTGGTTTATGTACGAGTCCTATCTGCTTCATCCCGATGCTTTTTTCAACGGACTCTTCTGGGCAGGATGCATCGGCGGTATCATTGGAGCTATCTGGGGATTCTCTCTCCACTTCAAGACACAGCGCCAGTATCAGGATATTATCGACCAGATCGAGGACATCACCGCTGAACAGTAAATACGGTTGCCATATCCACTCAAGACCGCTGACGACTCTATTCAGGCGTCCAGCGGCTTTTTTTGATGCTAATCAAAGAGATTGGGTTCCATGATATTTCCCCCATAGGGGTTGCGGCCGAAGTGCTTGTAGGCCAGTTCGGTGACCATGCGGCCACGAGGCGTGCGCTTGATGAAGCCTTCCATAATGAGGAAGGGCTCGTAGACCTCTTCGACGGTGCCAGCATCCTCGCCGATGGCAGTAGCGATGGTGGTGATACCTACAGGACCACCTTTGAACTTGTCGATGATGGTGAGCAGGATCTTGTTGTCGATCTCGTCGAGGCCATATTGGTCGATGTTCAGGGCCGTGAGGGCAATCTTCGTGATCTTTGTATCAATCTTGCCATTACCCTTCACCTGAGCAAAGTCACGCACACGACGCAAGAGGGCGTTGGCGATACGAGGCGTACCTCTCGAACGACCAGCGATCTCTAAAGCGGCATCCTCAGTGATGGGCACACCTAAGATATTAGCCGAACGCTCGATGATCTGCTGAAGTGTATCAGGATCGTAATACTCCAAGTGCATGTTAATGCCGAAACGGGCTCTCAAAGGTGCTGTCAGCAGACCGCTACGGGTAGTAGCACCTACAAGCGTGAAAGGATTGAGATCAATCTGGATGCTGCGGGCGGAAGGACCCTTGTCGATCATGATATCAATACGATAGTCCTCCATCGCCGAATAGAGATACTCCTCGACAACAGGCGACAGACGGTGGATCTCGTCGATAAACAATACATCGTTCTTTTCCAATGAGGTCAGGATGCCTGCCAAGTCGCCGGGCTTATCGAGCACAGGGCCAGAGGTAATCTTAAAACCGACGCCCAGTTCGTTGGCAATAATGTTCGACAGGGTGGTCTTTCCCAGTCCTGGCGGGCCATGCAACAACGTGTGGTCGAGGGGTTCGCCACGATATTTGGCTGCCTCAACGAAAACCTCCAGGTTCTCCACAACCTTCTTCTGACCACTGAAATCCTTAAAGGCCAGCGGTCGCAGCGCATTCTCAAAGTCTTTCTCGCCTTGCGAATAGCGTTCTTCGCGTATGTCGAAATCCTCGTCTATCATATTTGGTATCAACCTTGCAAAGGTACGCAGATTTCCTTAAACGGCCAAACTTTTTGGGTGAAAAGTAGTCGGAGGCCCGTATTATTCTATTTTCCTGCAAAGAAACAGCTGGTGCTGGTTACCTGCAACGGTGGTGGCAAAAAGGTAATGATCGCCGCCGTCTTTCAGTTTCAAGCGTTTCCTCAACTCGGCTACCGACAGGGGGAAGTTGCGTACGGTGATATTGGCTCTGTTGATGCCATCAAGGGCTGCCTTCAACTCGCGTTTGTTCATCGAAGTGGTCTTTTCGATGATGAAACGACGGCCAGGGAAGTCGCTGATATCGCTGTCAGACACGAACAAATGACTGTTTTTATCGAGCTGGGAAACATTGTATCGCTGCTCTAACAGCGCGAAGCATCCTGCTTTCATAATCGATGCATTCGGCTCGAAAAGGTGAGAAGAAGAGGAAAGAGGAAGGTGGAAAGAGGAAAGAGATATGTCTGCATCGCGGAATACAAACTCCTCTTGAGCACTATTTGATAATAGATTTACACAATTTACAGTGTATTCTTTTTCTTGCGTCCCTGCGGTAGCAAGCGAGCAATGCTCGAGCGCCACTTGCCTCTTTCCACTTTCCTCTAATACAACCAACAACTCCTTGCACTCGTTATCCACAGAGACGATATGCACCTCGTTGACGTTGCCCAGATCCTCTACCGCCTTTCGCCAGTCGAGCATGGGCGAGAGCTTCAGCATCACGCGGTCGGCCTTTTGGAGCAGTTCGTCGCGCAACTCTAAGACATTGGGCGTGCAATCGGCAATGCCATAGGTGCGTGCCCCATGATCGTCCCTTCGTGCAGGATCCAGAAATATCAGGTCTGCGTGGTCGAGCTGATGCAGATAGTCGATGCCATCGGCACAGACCACTTCGATGTGGTTCAAGCCCAAAAGTTTGTAATTCTCCGATGAAATGGCACAAAGTGACGCTTGTCGCTCTATATGAACAGCCTGTTGGAAGCTTTGTGAAATAAACGCCAGATCCACACCAAAACCAGCTGTTAAATCCACAACAAGTGCCCCTTTTCCCGCGATACTTGCCTTGTATCGGGCTGTCTGTTCACTCGAACATTGTTCCATCGAGAGGTGTGGGGGATAGGTCATACCATCAATAGCAGCCCACGAAGGCAATTTGCTCTTTGCCTTCTGACGTCCAGCAATCTGGTCTAATGCAAAAGTCAGATTCACCTCAGGGTTTTTCGTTCCCTGAAGGGCCAGCTGACGCACATCAGCCTCAGCATGAACGCGGATAAAATCGATGGTCGTCTGATTCATTTCGAGTGCAAAGATACAACTTTTTCACTATTCTCTTTTCACTTTTCACTTTTTTTTGTACCTTTGCAGCATCAACCATTAAGTATCATTTTATGAGAAAGAAAATTTTGGCTATGGCCGTATTGGCATTTGGCGTTTTTTCCACAAGCTATGCCGGTGGTCTGATGACCAACACAAACTATCACATCGCCTTCGACCGTATGATGGCACGAGGCGCAACATTCGACATTGATGCAGCCTACAGCAACCCAGCCGGACTGGCTTGGGGGCATGACGGGTTCCAACTCTCACTCAACTTCCAGAAACCCTGGCAGAATCGTGACATCGAAGCCTCTATTCCAGGGTATCTTGGCAGCAATTTTGACCAGAAATACAATGGTAAGGCCTCTGCGCCCATCGTACCGGCCCTGTTTGCGGCCTATAAGAAAAACAGTATCGCCGTATCAGCCATGATCGGTATCGTAGGTAGCGGCGGTTTCGTTAAATACGAGGAGGGCATCCCTATGTTTGAGGTTCCTCTGAAGGCCATGCTCGCCCAGAATGGCTTGATGCCAGACAAATATGACTTTGACTCAGAAATGAAGGGTAAGCAATATATCTATGGTGGACAGCTGAACCTGACCTATCAGGTCGATGACAACTGGTCTGTCGCTGCTGGTATCAGGGCCAACTATTACGATGGTTATAATCGTGGTCACGTAGTAGCTGGTTTGCCAGCTTATAGTTCTGTTGCTCCCGGCAATCTCGTCAACCTGCAGCTCGACTGTATCCAGCGTGGCTGGGGTTTCGCCCCTATCGTCAGCGCCAACTACCATAATGGTCCGCTCACCGTTGCCGCCCGTTATGAGTTCCGCACGAAGATCTCTACAGAAAACGACACCCAGAAACTGATTGTGGGTATGTCGGGTCAGGATACCGATGTGAAGGCCTTGGCAGACATGATGGGAACAGAGGCTACTGTGGCTGCGCTCACCCCATCGCTTGGTTCAATGGCACAGAAAATCGAGGCTTATCTGCCTGGTGAGAAAACCCGCTATGATATGCCTTCGCTCTTTGTGGCAGCCGTTGGTTATGAGTTCACGGAGAAGCTGCGTGCCACGCTTGAATACCATTTCTTCGACGACAAGCACGCCAAAATGGCTGGTGACCGTCAGAAGGAACTGAAAAACGGTACCCACGAGATCGTGGCTGGTGTGGAGTACGATATCAACGACAAGTTCACGGTCAGCTGTGGTGGTCAGCGCACAGACTACGGTCTGGCCGATGGTTATCAGCAGAATACCTCATTTGCCTGCGATAGTTACAGTGTTGGCTTTGGTGGTGCCTGGAACATCAACGAGAAGATCCGCTTGAATGCTGGTTATTTCATGTCGATCTACAGCGATTACACCACAGAGCCCAAGGCCAACATCTATGGCACACCATACACGGGCACAGAGACCTACAGCCGCACCAACTACGTGATCGGCTTGGGTATCGATTATAAATTCTAATAAGGCTTAGGACTGGGCGTCGAGCATCAGTTCTATTTCCTGATACGTCACTTCGGGCGGGCAGAGACTCTTGATCGCAGTCTTTGACTCGCCCTTTCCTATGGTCTGAATCACCTTGAGGATGGCGTCTTGATGCGCAGGAGGCACCAGTTCTGAGAGCGTTACCTCACCCGTAGGGAGAAAACGGGCCAGATGGCCAATGATGGTGGCAACAGTGAAATTGCGGAATTTCGCGATTTCATCGGGTTTCAGACCTTCTTTATAGAGTTGGAAGGTGATGTTCCACGTCTTCTCCTTCGGCTCTTTCTTGGGCTTTTCTTTCTTCACCCGCTGTTTCTTGGATTTCTTGATCTGCTGCTCGTCGATGGCATCCAAGAGGGAATATTGTTTCTCATGCAGATAGATAGGAATAGAAAAGCCCTGTTCAGCAATCTTTGAGAGCAGGAAACGACGCGAGAGAACGGCCTGGCGCACGTCAGCCAATGCCTCTGGGAAACGGCTCATGGCCTGCTTGTTGTTGCTTTTGATCTGCGTGGCCAACTCGATGGAATTGGCAAAAACCTCATGGATTGACGACTCGAACCATTCCGCACTGCGCTTCACACGCTCCTGGAAGTCTTCCGAATGTAACGCCTCCATCGCTGACTGACGGATTTTCTGTAGCCATTTCTCCGAGACTGACATCGTCTGACTGCTGAAGTTGGAAAGCACACGCTTATGGAGCTCGGTGATATCCGTAAAACTGTGATAGAAGAACTCTGTCATCAGGCGCAACAGGTGCTCTTCTTTATAAAAGATGTCGTGGAAGTCGAAGAGTTCCAAGAGCAGGAAACGATAGTATTCCTCCTTCAACTGTGGCAGTTGGGAGATGCTTCGCTGCGCAGCCTCCTCCTGATGGCCGATATAGTCCTCCACCCGCTTGTCGGCAATGATGGCCCGCGCTTCGATGGGAGCGGAGAGTACCATGCCTTCGAGTGTCTTACAACGGCTCAGGGCCACGTACACCTGACCAGGTGCAAATGAGAGGTTGGCATCGATAATGGCGCGCTCGAAGGTCAGGCCCTGACTCTTGTGGATGGTGATCGCCCATGCCAGACGCAAAGGCAACTGACGGAACTTGCCCTGAATCTTCGTCTCAATCACGCGTGTCTCAGGGTTCAGCTGATATTGGGCGTTCTCCCATTCCAGGGGTTCGACCTCGATGCCCTCCGCGTCGCCAGCACAGAGCACACACACACGACTCTCGCTGATTTCCACAATTTCGCCGATACGGCCGTTGTAATAGCGGTGCTCACCTGTCGGGTCGTTCTTCACAAACATCACCTGCGCCCCTTCCTTCAAGGTCAGCTCCTCGCTTGTCGGATAGGCGTATTCCGGGAAATTACCCTCTATCTGCGCCTGGAAGGTATAGCTGTGTCCTGGCAGCTTTCTCAATTCGTTGTCGTTGTAATTATCCGCCAAATAGTTATGGGTGGTCAGACGGATGTAGCCCTCACCCTGTTTGGGGATAAAGGCAGGATGGCACCGCTGATTCAGGATGGCGATGTCGTTGGCTGTCGGATGCGCCTCGCGGATATGGTTCAGCACATCCAGGAAAGTCTGGTCTTCCTGACGAAACACCTCACTCAACAGGATGGTGACGTACTCAATCTGTTGCAGTGCTTTCGAGCCGAAGAAATAGGGCGTATCGTAATAGGGTTTCAACAACACCTCATCCTCGGGTGTCACCACAGGCGTCAGTTGCTGCAGGTCGCCAATCATCAGCAGTTGCACCCCGCCGAAGGGTTTGTAGCGGTCGCGGTATCTTCGCAGCACGGAGTCGATGGCATCGAGCAGATCACTTCTTACCATCGAGATCTCGTCGATGATCAGCAGGTCGAGCGAGGCGATGATGCGTCGCTTCTCCTTGCCGAAATCAAATTTGCTCTGAATGCGCGCATTCGGTACATAAGGTGTAAAGGGCAGTTGAAAGAACGAGTGGATGGTCATACCCCCCGCATTGATGGCGGCCACACCTGTCGGCGCGACTACAATCGAGCGTTTCTTACTCTGTTCTACAACGGTTTTCAGAAAAGTGGTCTTGCCTGTGCCGGCCTTGCCCGTCAGGAAGATGCTTCGTCCCGTGTGTTCCACGAAATCCCACGCAATGCGCAGTTCATCATTTGTCTTTGTTTCCATAGTGTTTGAATTTAAATTTAACGTATTATTTCAGCATAATGCCTGTAAAGATCCTACCGGATTGAATACCCAGACGACGGGCTGAGAACCAGGTCTCGGGTTGTTTGAAGGTGCAGTCAGGGGCGACGGACACCTGATGGGAAGGTACGCCCATGCCTTCGAGTTGCAGACGATTGCACAGTGGCAGGTCAATGTGCCATTTCGCGTCGCGACGACTGATTCGTGGCATCTCAAAGCCGGCTTCCACAAAGGCCTCATAGACCTCATCGCCCACCTCGAAACTGTCGAGGCTGATGCCAGGACCAATCTGAGCTTTGAGATCTTGCGGCTGGGAACCATAGGCTTTTGACATCTTGTCGACAGCCACCTCCACGATGCGCTGTACCGTTCCCCGCCAGCCAGCATGTATAGCACAGACGGCATGATGCACCGGATCGTAGAGCAATACGGGGATGCAATCAGCGGTCGAGACACCGATGCACACACGACCGACATCCGTCATCAGGGCATCCACCCCTTCAAAACGTTGCTGTCGTTCGTCGGCAGAAAGCCTCAGAAACGCCTCGTCAACCTTCACGACCTCTGTCAGATGCACCTGATGCGGCATCAGCAGCCGATCGTCGTCGACACCCAGCAACTGGCACAGGGCCTCACGGTTCTGCGCGATGGTCTGAGGGTCGTCACCACAATAGCGGTTGATATTGAATGTGCCATAACTCCCCTGACTATACCCCCCATGACGGGTGGAGCTAAAGGCTGTGACGCCCTCGCCAAAATCATAATATCGGAGTTGTGGATGTGTCATTTCAGTATGTTTTGCCTGCAAAGATACGAAAAAAATGTCATAAAGCATCACGAAACACAAAAAATTTCGTAACTTTGTCGACAATTTCAGAAAGAATCAACAAACATTCAACTAACAATCAATATTATTAATGATGAAAAAACTATTATTATCTGCTCTTCTGGCAGTTCTGACTTTGCAGGTCAACGCACAGGTCGAAGCACCTAAGGATGCTCCACAACTTGAGTTCGCTCTCCAGCTGAAAGTGACGCTCGGACAGGCTTTCTCTATCGAAAACACCCAGCATGGCCGTCGTACGGTGATCCCCATCACAGGCGGAACCTTCGAGGGTCCTGGCATCAAGGGTACGATTGTCAATGGCGGTGCCGACTATCAGTTGGCCAATGCCCAGGGACGGACGGAGCTCGAGGCCATCTACTGCATCAAGACCGATGATGGCATTTACATCCACGTTCGCAACCGCGGTATCATCGCCAATACCAAGGATGCCAACGGCAACCAATCTTTCTATTTCCGTTGCGCCCCTCAGTTTGAGGCTCCCGCCGATAGTAAGTACGGTTGGCTGAACAATTCCCTCTTCCTCTGCGCCCCCTCATTCTCTCAAGGCTTCAATGGCATTGTGTTGAATGTCTGGAAGGTGAAGTAAAGAAAAAAGGCGGCAGATTCTATTTGGAATCTGTCGCTTTTGTTTAGAGGAGATTCAGTTTAGAAATAAAATGGTCCATGTCCCATACATGACGTAGTGGTAATCGCTGTCAGAAAAGCTGTGAGCGCGGCTACTATCACCTTCACCGCCACCTCAATGAATTTCTTTTTCATGACTATTCACTTTTCACTATTCACTATTCGTTAGCGTAGCGTAGTGGCGTTGGGCTCGAACGCCTCGGGGCTCGAACACGAAGGGGACTGTCCTGAAGTGAACCCCAAAGATAAGAACAGAAAACGGAAGTCATCGCGGGAGGGCTTTTTCAGTGCCCTCTCATTCGGCTTCCGTTTCTTTGCGTCTTGGCTTTTGAAATAAATCGCCAAATATTTTGTAGATTCAAAAGAATTGCTTACTTTTGCAGCGTTAACAGTATTAATTTACTTTAAATCGAAATGCGTATGAAGAAAAAAGCAAGAAATTGTGTAAAATCGTGCAAAATGTTTGCAAGTGTCGAATCTTTTAGCTACTTTTGCCGATGAGTACGAGACGTGAACGGGCCAAAGCCCAAAATGCTCAACAGAGCAGATCAATGGCCGTTGCAGTTTCTACTACTAAGAAAGAGCATCCTATAGCAAAAAAACTGGGTGATTTCTTCATTGATGTGGCAAAACTGATAATCGGCGGAGTGATTTTAGCAGGACTCATGAAACAGGACATTGACTATTTGGTCCTTTCCATTATTGGAGGTATTACGGTTGTCTTGTTCCTGAGTTTTGGAATGTGGTTGATTAATTACGCTAATAAGGAGGTAATATGAATCTGATTTATCTATTTGCAGCAATGGGGGTAATCGTAGTAGTTGTGTGGATAGCTACAGCGATATACCTAAAGATAAAGGAAGGTTATTAAACCCATGGAGATCGCGGGGACAGATTGATTGGAGATCGCGGGGTGATTGATCTTTTCACAAAGAAATCAATGACCCTTCGATCTTATCGAAAAAAGACCAAGAAAAGTTTGATTATTCAGAAAAATGCCGTATCTTTGCAGGCGAATATTCACCATTTAATTAAATCGATATGGAAACAACAAAAAAGAAAAGGACTCGCGAAGAGGTTCGTGCAGCATTCAAGGAATCTCTACGCAGAAAGAAGGAATGAGACAGTCGTAGTTACTATGTTTGCAGTCGCTAACGGAATGAGATACTGAGTAGGCAGACGCTTTCGGGGGCTGCGAGCCCCCTGCCGCGAGGCACCCCCTCGGTGTTTTTCATAGATTTTTCAGAGG
>Ga0247610_10001501_pt1 | contig 28975 bp, 23 predicted proteins | sample 174DNAGHGhighgp2_FD_193483 | JGI IMG/M metagenome (GOLD analysis project Ga0247610, IMG submission 193483) | Sheep rumen microbial communities from Palmerston North, Manawatu-Wanganui, New Zealand - 1742 DNA GHGhigh gp2 | ecosystem: Host-associated > Mammals > Digestive system > Stomach > Rumen...
TGCACGTAAGGCGAAGACACGTGACATCTTCCTGGACATCGTCAACGTGAAGTCGAACGACATCACCCGCGAGAATGCCAATATGAATGCCGACACCCCTGCCGGCATGATGATGAAGTTTGCCTCTGAGACCACGAAGCCCTTCGTTGATGACTATCTGCTGTCGCCAGAGAGCCGTGATGCCGTAGCGCACAACTACCTGCACATCCACGATAAGGACTACTATCCCACCAAGTCGCTGACCTGCGTGCAGCACCCGTTGGACAATATCCTGAACTGCGGTTTCATCGCTGGTCACGGGGCCTCGCGTCCTGCCAAGCGCATCGAGACGGCTTCGGTGCTGGCATGTATCTCGCTGGAGTGTGCTCAGAACGAGATGCACGGCGGACAGGCTATCCCTGCCTTCGACTTCTACCTGGCTCCCTTTGTGCGTTCCTCCTATATCGAGGAACTGAAATACCTGGAGCAGCTGTATGGCGAGAGCTTCGAACAGCTGTATGACGAGCCCCTGATGGACTACATCAAGCAGCCGCTGGACGGACTGAAGGGTGTGGACCGTGTGCGCCAGCATGCCATCAACAAGGTGGTGGGTCGCGTGCATCAGGCGATGGAGGCCTTCATCCATAATATGAACACCATTCACTCGCGTGGTGGCAACCAGGTGGTGTTCTCTTCTATTAACTATGGTACGGATACGAGTGCCGAGGGCCGTTGCATCATGCGTGAGATCCTGCTGAGCACCTACGAGGGTGTGGGCAACGGCGAGACGGCTATCTTCCCCATCCAGATATGGAAGAAGAAACGTGGCGTGAACTACCTGCCCGAAGACCGTAACTTCGACCTCTACCAGCTGGCTTGTAAGGTGACGGCACGCAGGTTCTTCCCCAACTTCCTGAACCTCGATGCCTCGTACAACCAGGACAGCGAGTGGAAGGCTGACGACCCCAAGCGCTACCTGCACGAGGTGGCTACGATGGGCTGTCGTACGCGTGTGTTCGAGAACCGCTTCGGACCACGCACCAGCATCGGACGTGGTAACTTGTCGTTCACCACGATCAATATCGTGAAACTGGCTATCGAATGTATGCAGACGGAGAACAAGGAGGAGCGTATCGCACAGTTCTTTGCCAAGCTCGACAACCTGCTCGAGGTGGCTGCCAAACAGTTGGACGACCGCTTCCAGTTCCAGAAGACGGCCTTTGCCAAGCAGTTCCCGCTGCTGATGAAGAGCCTGTGGCTTGGTGCCGACAAGTTGGGCCCCAACGATACAGTAGAGAGTGTCATCAACCAGGGAACGCTGGGTATTGGTTTCATCGGACTGGCAGAGTGTCTGGTGGCCCTCATCGGCAAGCATCATGGTGAGAGCGAGGAAGCCCAGGAGCTGGGACTGAAGATTGTGACCTATATGCGCGATAGAATCAATGATTTCTGCGAGCGCTACCATCATAACTACTCCGTGCTGGCAACACCAGCAGAAGGTCTGGCAGGACGCTTCACCAAGCGCGACCGCAAGGAGTTTGGTGTCATTCCTGGTGTTACGGACCGCGACTACTACACCAACTCGAACCACGTGCCCGTCTATTACAAGTGCTCGGCACGCCACAAGGCCGAGGTGGAGGCTCCCTATCACAACCTGACGCGTGGTGGCCACATCTTCTACGTAGAGATTGATGGTGATGCCACACACAACCCACAGGTGATCATGGGCGTGGTTGATATGATGGATAAGCTCGACATGGGCTATGGCTCAGTGAACCACAACCGTAACCGTTGTATGGACTGTGGCTACGAGGATGCCACTGCCGACCTGAAGACCTGTCCGAAGTGCGGTAGTCACAACATCGACCGTCTGCAGCGCATCACGGGTTATCTGGTGGGTACCACCGACCGTTGGAACAGCGGCAAGCTGGCTGAGTTGAACGACCGTGTGACCCACGTGGATGACGGCAATCAACAGCTGTTCTAGATAATAGGCTGTACAGTTCCTACTGAAAGATGATATCAGTACTGTCAATCATAGAGGATACGATGGTGGATGGTCCGGGCTTCCGGACCTCCATCTACTGTGCTGGCTGCCGTCACAAGTGCGAGGGTTGTCATAATCCGCAGTCGTGGGACTTTGAGGGTGGTCATGCGATGACGACGGATGATATCATGCGCATCATCGAGGCCGACCCCTATGCCAACGTCACCTTCTCGGGAGGTGATCCTATGTACCAGCCTGAGGGCTTTGCTGAGTTGGCGAGAGCCATCCATCAGCGTACTGATAAAGATATCTGGTGCTATACGGGCTTCACGTTTGAGACACTCATCAACATGCCGCGACAGAGGGAGCTCTTGAATCAGATTGACGTCCTCGTCGATGGACCGTTCATCAAGAGCCAGCGCGATGACTCGCTGGTGTTCCGTGGCAGTCGCAACCAGCGTATCATCGACGTGAAGGCCTCCATCAGTCAGGGGCACACCGTTACGCTCAACTATTCTTCTACTTTATAAAAGAATTAAGGAGTCCTTGTTAGGGACTCCTTAACTTCTTAACTTCTCTAACTTCGTTAACTTCTCTAACTTCGTTAACTTCTCTAACTTCGTTAACTTCTTAAAAGTTAAAGGTACATCAAATCAATTTCCTTCTTGTAGTTCTCATTCAGCACGCGACGTTTGATCTTCAGCGTGTTGGTCAGCTCGCCACGCTCCACAGAGAAAGGCTTTTCAAGCAACGTGAAACGCTTCACCTGCTCGTAGTGGGCCAGCTGTTGCTGTAGGGTGTCGATACGCTCCTGCAACATCTCGTGAATCTGTGGGTTCTGACACAGGTCCTTACGGCTCTCGAACTTGATGTTGTGGGCACGCGCATATTCCTCCAACAGACTATAGACAGGAATGATGAGGGCCGACACGAACTTGCGCTGGTCAGCGATAATGGCTACCTGGTCGATGTATTTATCTACCAGCAGCTTCGACTCAATCATCTGCGGCGCGATATATTTGCCGTTAGAGGTTTTGAAGAGGTCCTTGATACGCTCCTTTAGGAACAGCTCGCCGTCTTTCAGGTAACCTGAGTCACCAGTATGGAAATAGCCGTCCTCAGTGAAAGCCTGCTTGGTCAGGTCGTCACGGTTGTAGTAGCCTCGGGTGATGGTGGGACCCTTCAACAGCACTTCGCCTTCCTCGCTGATCTTGATATCGATGCTGTCGATGGGGTAGCCCACGCTACCAACGGTGAACGGCTTGTCAAGATGGAGGCAGCTGACGGTAGCCAGACTCTCTGTGAGACCATAGCCTACGTCCATGTAAATACCGATGGAATGGACGAATTCTTCCACATGAGGCGAGACAGCTGCACCTGCGGTGGGGAAAAAGTGAGCGTTCTCAAGTCCTAGCTCCTTGCGCACCAGCGAGAAGACGGTCTTGTTGAGCAGTTTGTATTCAAGATGTAATGCCAAGGGAGGACGTTTGCCCCTAGAGAGATATTCGATGTTATGCTTGCGCCCCACGTTAAGCGCATGACGGAACAGCTTGCGCTGCATGGCACTTGAACTCTCAATCTTTTCCTGCACACCCATATAGACCTTCTCCCAGAAGCGGGGTACGCTCGACATACACGTGGGGTGCTGCTCGCGCATGGTCTGCTGTACCTCCAAAGGATAGGTGTTGATAATGAGACGGGCACCCACGGTGATGCAGAGTATCTTCCATCCCTTCTCAAAGATATGGGTGAAGGGCAGGAAGTTCAGAATGCGGTCCTTGTCCGTAACGGGTACGCATCTGTGGTTGGCTTCCATCGCAGCATGATACTGTCCACAGGTGAGGACAACGCCCTTAGAGTCGCCTGTGGTGCCACTGGTATAGAGGATGTTGGCGATATCATCCATCGTTGCCTCCTTCTGGATACGCTCCACCTCAGACTGACGGGGCAGGCCCTCGCCCAACTTCATGAAGGTCTCGAAACTCATGGTGGTGGGGTCGGAAGGGTCGATGGCTACCAGGGGATCGAAGACGATGATACGCTCCAGCGTCTGACAGGTGGAGAAGATGCGCTTGGCCTTGTCATACTGCTCCTGTTCGCCAACGAAGAGAAGACGTATCTTGGCATCGTTGATCATGAACTGGATCTGCTGTTCTGAGCTGGTGGCATAGAACGGGATGGTCACGGCTCGGATACCCCAGGCTCCGAAGTCGGTGAAGAGGTACTGCACAGAGTTCTGGGAAAAGATACCCACGTTCTCCTGGATCTTTACGCCCATGTTGAGCAAGGCGTTCGACACACATTTCACACGCGCAGAGAACTCGTTCCATGAGTACGACTTCCACTGCTTGCCGCTGTAATCTTTGTAGATAAGCGCTTCACGGTCGCCCCATTGGGCTGCCACGTCTTGTATCAGACGGGAAAGATGACTGTTAATCTGCATATCAACTATAGTGTTTTGTTCGTTCGCTGTTATTTAGATAGCCACTGACGAGGATTGAGGGGGTCAGTCCAGTTGCGCAACTGGAACTGCATCACGTGGTCGTCGGCAACCTTACCGAGAATCTGGTTGATCTTCACCTGTTGGCGGTTGGATACCGACACAGAAGCCAGGTTGCAATAGACGGAGATATAGCGTCCGTGGCGTACGATGACCATGTAGTTCTGACCTCTCTGTACGACAGCAGTCACCTGTCCGTCGAAGACGCATCGGGCCTGAGCACCGTCCTTGCCCTTGAGGTAGATACCCTTACTCTCCAGCGTCACACCAGGCGTGCCTGTCACATCGTAGGTGCCCATTCCTCTGACAATGTTGTAGGGACCAGTGATGGGGACGGGCAGACGTCCTTTGTTCGACTCGAAGCTGCCGCTGAGGGCACGGTCGGCAGCAGGCAGTTCGAAGTGCTCAGCCTTGGGGGTGGCCACCTTCGTCTTGTCTCTGCTGGCAGTAGCTGTTGTCTTGGTGGTGCCTTTGGTATTCTTGTTGGCGTCCTTGGCAGCCTTGGCTCTCTTGGCTTCCTCTGCTGCCTTGCGGCGTGCTTCTTCTGCGGCCAGTCTGCGTGCCTCTGCCTCGGCACGGGCTATCTCTGCCTTTATCTCGCGCTCAATCTTGGCGTTCAGTTCTTTCTCTTCTTTCTGCTGTTGGGCTATCAGTTGCTTCACGGTCTTCTGTTCTTTCTGCAGACTGACGACGAGTTTTTTCTGTTCCGTCTGCTTCTGCTCCATCTGACGGTGTTCCTGTTGGCTGCGCGACAGCAGGGCCGATTTCTCATCTTTCACACCGTTCAGCTCTTTCTGCTTGGCTTCCACCTGTTCGCTCTTCACCTTCAGGGCCTGACCCTGCATCTTCTCGTAGGTAGAGTATTCTTTTGAGAAACGCATGCGACGGAACATCTGGTTGAAGTTCTTGGCACTGAACATAAACATCATCTTGTTCTGTGTCTTGCGGTTGCGATACATATAGCGCATGGACTTCATGTACTGCTCCTTGCGGTCGGCCAACTCTTTCTGCAACACCTTCAGTTCCTCGTCCAACGACACGATGTTACTGTCCAGCACGACGATATCCTGTCGGATGCTGTCGATGGTCAGCTGCTTGTCCTTGATCTCACCGTCAAGGATCTGCACATGCTCCAGTTCGTTCTTAACCTTTTTCTCCAGTTCTTGCTGACGCTTGCGTGCTTCAGTCTGCTGCTGTTGTACCTTTTTCTTCTGGTCCTCCAGTTGCTGACGCTTGGTAAGCTTGGGTGCTGCCTGCTTCTTGACAGGCTGCTTCTTGGTGGCAGTCGTCTTGGTAGTTGCCTGTTTTGTCTTCTGTTTCTGGGCAGGAACAGCCAAACAGAAGAGACTGAGAAGAAGGATGGTGACGATTCTCTTGATCATAGGGTGGGGCGATTGTGATGACAACGGTTTATATGTTAGAGTGAAAGAAGTCGGCGGAAGATGGTTTCGGCACTTACCTTTTTATATTTGTTAGAGACGGTGGTACGTTTCTCCCAACTGCTGTCATGCTCCAGCGATGACAATTGGAAGCCAGCCTGCAGCGTCTTGCCGTCGGCTTTGATGCGCACCTGCTGGTCGGTGGGGAACTGCTTCTGTCCCAGTTTCTTGAATGAACGGTATTTCCAGTTCATCTCTCCGTCTGTCGTTCCCTGATTGTCGTGACTGATGGTGGTGCTGTTGATCTTTCCCGTCTCGCGATCAGCCTCCCACTGGTAGTCCAGGCGACCGCTGGAGAGCGTGATAAGTACGTCGCCCTCTTCTTGTGGTGTGGCAGCGAACTTATCCAATGACGGCTGCTCCTTGCCTGGCTGGAACAGCTCGTTCCAGAACAGGGCCTGCAGGGTGTGGAAGTTGACGTTGTTGGCACGTAGGAAGTCGATATCGTCGTAGGAAGCCTTGACATACTGTTTATTGATACGGTCCATGATGAGCACGTAGTCCTTGGTGAACTCCAGTCTGCCTGCCTCCATGATGCCGAAGGCCACCAGCTGGATGCGGATGACGTCGTCGCGCTTCATCTTCAGGGAACCGCCCACTGACACGCTTTGTCCTGCCATCGTGGCTGAGAACTTCAGTTTGGCTGTCACATACTGGCTGGTGAGAGCTCTGTCGACCACCGTCTTCATGAAGTCCTTTTTGGAGAAGGTCTTGTCAATGGTCGTCGTACCGTCTGTACTCACTTTCTCGCCTGTCTTACAGGCGGTCAGCAGTAGTGCCAACAGCCAACAGCCTATGGTCAAATGCAGTATTTTCTTCATTTCTGTTTGATGTATTTGCGTTTCTTGATTTTCTTGGTGAGCAGTTTGTTGCCTGGGTCTTGCTCCAGTGCCTGCTGCCACAGCTCTACAGCCCGTTCGGTCTCACCGTTCATCGCGTAGATGTCGCCAGCATGCTCTGTGACCACAGCACCAACGTTCTCGTCGTTTTTCAATGCCTGCTCAATATAGACCTTTGCCTCGGCATAGCGCTCTTCCGTAAAGAGAATCCAGGCGTAGGTGTCGAGATAGGTGGCGTTGTCGGGTTCGGCCTTGATGGTCTTATAGCTCATCTCCTCGGCTTCCTTCAGACGGTCGTTCTTCAGACTGAGGTAGTAGGCGTAGTTGTTGAGGCATCCGATGTTGTCAGCATTCCATTGCAGACACGAGTCGTAGGCGGCAAAGGCTTCCTTTTCCTGCTGACGCATGAAGAGCAGGTCACCCATTACAGCATAGAAGTCAGAGACGATCTCTGGCGAACTGCTGTCGTCAATCACGCTGATGCCGTTCTTGAAGGCTTCCAGTGCGCCGTCGTGGTTCTCCTGACGGTAATAGGCCATGCCCTGATAGTAATAAAAGGCCATTTCATCGGGGTTATACTGACGGGCAGCCTGACAGAGGTCTATGATACGTTGGTCGTCATCATCCTCCCACGCCTGTTGTACCAGGTGCAGACGTGCTGAAGCACGGTCGGGTGCCAGTTGCAGGACATACTCATAGGCTTGTGCCACCGTGTCGCGTGGCATCTTCTTGAGGTCCATATAGGCAGCGCGAAACTCTGCTATGTCGGCATCTACATCGGGTTGCTCCAGCATCTCATCAAACAGCTGCAGCACCAGTGTGCTGTCGCCACCGTTCTGTTCGCTTTCACCAATCAGTTGGCGCAGGTGGTTGATCTTGTCTTCGAGGGGTGTCTTGGCATTCAGCAGGATGCAGCGCGTCAGCGAGTCGGCCTGCTCCTTCTCCTCATTGGAGATATAGTAGTTGCGAAGGGCGTTTTGTGCCTTGGTATTATCGGGCTCCTCGCGCAGCACGTCTTGCAGGATGGCCAGACCCTCTGACGAGCGGTCGTTGGCTATCAGCGTGTGGGCATAGAGTGTGCGGTAGTTCAAGTCGTTGGGGTACTTCTCTGTCAGGGTCAGCACCTCGGCGAGTGCTTTCTCAGTATCGTCCAGCTGTAGGTAGAGCGCACTCTTGGCAAGCGTCGTCGTCTCGTTCTTGCCATCGATAATCTCCATTCTGTCGAGTACGCTGATGGCTTTCTCAAAGTCTTTCTCTTCGATATACAGGCGATAGAGCATCTCCAACAGCTCCTGACGGCTCTTGTCAATGTCGTACATGTGTTCCACGACAGCGATGGCCTCGACATATTGGTCATTGTTGATATAGGCATGGGCCAGTGACTCCAGCAGCGTCAAATTGTCGGGGTCCAGATCGGCAGCCTTCTTGAAGTCCGACAGGGCCGTCTCTGCGTCACCCATTTCGTGATAGTACTGGGCACGGAAGAAGAAAGCCTCCGATGCCTGCGGGTTCATCTCCACACAACGGTTGAACAGGTCGAAGGCGGCCGTATGGTGTCCTTTCAGCCGTTGCTGCAACGCCTCGTGAAACAGGACATCATACTCGCGACTTGGGGTTTGGGCCCAAGTGCCTAAGCCGATGGCTGTCAGAAGGAATATGATGATGCTACGCTTCATGTTCTTATACGCCAGTATGTCCATAGCCGCCCTCGCCGCGTTCTGTCTCGTCCAGCACGCTCACCTCTATGAAGTCGGCTGTCTCGTGACGAGCTATCACCATCTGGGCAATACGCTCACCGTCGTTCACGACAAAGTCTTCTTGCGACAGGTTGATGAGGACCACACCTATCTCACCACGATAGTCGGCATCAATGGTGCCAGGCGAGTTGAGAACGGTGATGCCTTTCTTCAGGGCCAGTCCGCTACGTGGGCGCACCTGTGCCTCATAGCTTTTTGGTAGGGCGATGTGCAGGCCAGTGGGGATGAGTCGGCGCTCCAGGGGTTTCAGTACGATGGATTCTTCAATATTAGCACGCAGGTCCATGCCTGCGCTCTGTTCCGTTGCGTAAGTTGGCAACGGCTGATGTCCTTTATTAACAACCTTTATCTGCATATTCTGTAATTTGGTTGCAAAGATAATCATTTTTTTTAGAATAGAAGCATGGAAAAGTCTAAAAAATGTTGTAACTTTGCAGCCATGATGAAAATGAACTGGAACCAACTGATTTCTAACCGCCGTCTGGGACAGGAACACCGTCATCTGGAGCGGCACGATGACCGTACGGAATTTAAGCGTGACTACGACCGACTGATCTTCTCGGCTCCCTTCCGTCGTCTGCAGAACAAGACACAGGTGTTTCCCTTGCCAGGCAGTGTGTTTGTGCATAACCGACTGACCCATTCGCTTGAGGTGGCCTCAGTGGGTATGTCATTAGGTAACGACATCTCGCGTGCACTATGTGCAAAAAATCCCGATTTCAACGATGGATTAATTCCTGAGATAGGACAGATTGTGGCTACCGCTTGTCTGGCTCATGATCTGGGTAATCCGCCCTTCGGACATTCTGGTGAGAAAGCTATCCAGACGTTTTTTACGGAGGGTAAGGGCGCCTATCTGAAAGAGAAGGTGTCAGCTGCCTTCTGGGACGATATCACCCACTTTGAAGGCAACGCTAATGCGTTCCGTCTGCTCACACATCAGTTCAAGGGTCGTCGCCCAGGTGGCTTCGTCATGACCTATAGCACGCTGGCTTCCATCGTGAAATATCCCTACGCCTCTTCTGCATCAGGCAAGAAGGGAAAGTTCGGATTCTTCAATAGCGAACAGGCGATCTATCAGCGTATCGCCGATGAAATGGGTATTTTCTGCGTTTCTTCTCAAGGAGAACCCCTACGCTATGTGCGCCATCCATTGGTGTATCTTGTTGAGGCTGCCGATGATATCTGCTACGAAATTATGGACCTCGAGGATGCCCATAAACTGAAGATTCTGTCGTTCGAAGAGACCAAACAGCTGATGCTTGGCTTCTTCGATGAATCCACGCAGAATCATATCCTTCAGCGTATTTCCGACGAACAGTTGTCTGATCCTAATGAGCAGGTACAGTATCTGCGCGCCTGTGTCATCGGCAAACTGGAGAACGAGTGTGTCTCTACGTTCCTGATGCATGAGGACGAGATACTGCAGGGCACTTTCACAGGCTCGCTCATCAACCACATCAGCGACCTGCCCCGTGAGGCGTATATCAACTGTACGAAGATCTCGAAGGTACGCATCTATCGCAGCAAACCCGTACTCGACGTCGAACTCTCTGGTTATCGCATTATGGCTACGCTCATGGAACTGATGATTGAGGCTATCGAGCACCCCGACCGCTATTACTCCCAGCAGCTCATTGGGCGTGTGTCGTCACAGTACGATATTGACCACCCTGATCTGGAGACTCGTCTGATGGCTGTCATCGACTATATCAGCGGCATGACTGATGTCTATGCCTTGGATGTCTATCAGAAAATCTGCGGTATCTCTCTGCCTATCGTCTGATAAGAAATAGGTGCGCTTTTTTATATTTTGTGAGAAAAAGGTATCGGAATACGGGAAAATTTTATAATTTTGCACCCGAATTCCGAGAAACTGTTAGAAAATGGAACAGACAAAGCGTGCAAATTTCGGTAGTCGACTGGGTATCATCCTCGCTACGGCAGGTTCTGCTGTAGGCTTGGGCAACGTATGGCGTTTCCCCACGATGGCAGGTGAGAACGGTGGTGCTGCCTTTATCCTAATATATATTGGCTGTGTGGTGGTACTGGGCATCCCCTGTATGCTCAACGAGTTTATCATTGGTCGCAGGGCACAGTCTAATGCTGCCCGTGCCTACAGCATGTTGTCGAACGGTACCCCTTGGCGTCTCATTGGCTATTTTGGGGTGTTCACTGGCTTTCTCATTGCCAGCTACTATGCAGTAGTATCGGGCTGGTGCCTGCAGTATGTCTATGCCAGCGTGATGGGCGAGCTTAATGGTAATCCTACCTATGTGAAAGACTATTTTGTGAGTTTCTCAACCAACCCCTGGAAGCCCGTTCTCTGGCTGGTGCTGTTCTTCTTGATCAGTCATCTCGTCATTGCACGTGGTGTGGAGAAAGGTATTGAGCGCGCTGCCAAACTGATGATGCCCCTGCTGTTCATTCTTTTGGTTGTTATCGCTGTGGCCGCTTGTCTGCTGCCCAATGCAAGCAAAGGTATCAGCTTCCTGTTTGCCCCCGATTTCTCAAAGGTTGACAGTAACGTGTTCCTGGGTGCTTTGGGACAGTCGTTCTACTCGCTCAGTCTGGGCATGGGTTGTCTGTGTACCTATGCCAGCTACTTTGGTCGCGACATCCATCTGACGAAGTCGGCTGTTCAGATTATCTCTATCGACAGTCTGATAGCTATCCTCGCCGGACTCATGATCTTCCCTGCCGTCTTCTCTGTAGGCGGACAGGTTGATGCAGGACCAGCTCTGGTGTTTGTCACCCTGCCCAACGTATTCAACCAGGCCTTCTCTGGCGTGCCTTTCTTGGGCACCCTGATAGCCCTGTTGTTCTATCTGCTCCTCTCTGTGGCAGCTTTGACCTCGCTCATCTCGCTGCACGAAGTGAATACTGCTTTCTTCCATGAGGAAACGAACATGTCACGCAAGAAGGCTGCTGGCATCGTTACGGTGCTCTGTACTTTCATCGGTATTTTCTGTTCCCTGTCGTTCTGTTGTCCGCAGCTGTCACTGTTTGGCTTGAGTCTCTTCGACCTCTTCGATTTCACCACGGGACAGTTGTTCCTTCCTATAGGAGGCTTTCTCACCTGTCTGTTCATGGGCTGGTATGTGCCCAAGAAACTGATCCGTGAGGAGTTCACCAACCGTGAGACGCTCAGTGGTCGTTTCTTTGGTGTCTATCTCTTCTGCGTACGCTATGTCTGTCCTGTCTGCATTTTGGTGATCTTTCTGCATCAGCTCGGGGTGGTATGAGATGGCGCCAGTTCTTCTATCTTCGTAAGTCCGACCGTCAGGTGATCCTGGTACTGCTGGTAGTGGTTGTCGTAGCCTTGCTGGTACTCTTCTTTTCTCAAAAAGAGTCCATTCCATCGACTAAAACCGCTGTTACGCCACCAGCGTCTTCGGGTGTCCAGACATCTGCTGGTGAGAAGTCCTCAGGCTATTACCGTCAGCCGGAACGTCAGGTGGAGCGCTTTGTCTTCGATCCCAATACGGCCGACTCCACCCAACTGCTCAGATTGGGCTTGCAGGACTGGCAGGTACGCAACATTTACAAGTACCGTGCTGCTGGCGGCATCTATCGTAAGAAAGAGGATTTTGCCCGTCTCTATGGGCTCACCGTCAAACAGTATCGTGAGTTGGAACCCTATATCCAAATATCTTCCGACTACCAGCCTGCCTCCACCTTGGTGAAAGAGATGTCCTTCGAACGTGACACCCTGCACCTGAAATACCCCCAGAAGGTGGCTGAGGGGGAGCATGTGGATCTGAATGTGATGGATACTACCGCCTATCGTACCGTTCCTGGCATCGGCAGCTACTATGCCCGTAGGATACAACAGTACGGACAGCGTTTAGGAGGTTACGTGAGTGTCAATCAGCTCGATGAAATCGAGGATTTTCCACAGGATGCGAAGGCTTATTTCTCTATCGATGCTTCCTCTTCCGTTCAGAAGATCTACATCAACCGCTTGTCGTTGAACGAACTGAAGCGTCATCCCTACATCAACTACTACCAGGCGAAAGCCATCATGGACTATCGCAGGCAGAATGGAGCTGTCCATGACTTGCAAGAGCTCCGTCTGCTGCGTGACTTCCCTCCCGAGGCTATTGAACGCCTGCGCCCTTACGTCAGCTATGACGAGTAGTTGCAGCAATGGTTTTATGGTGCATTAAAAAATGGCGACCCAGAAGGTCGCCATTGTCTGTCTCTTTTAATGCTTATTCGAAGATGAAGTCTGTTTTCTCTACGCCTTCGCCGTAGATGGTCTTGAAGTCATTCTTCATCGAGATGACATGATAGCCGTTCTCGCGCCACTGGTCGCCCAGCTTCAGAGCTTTCTCCCTGTTGGCGTGGTCGCGTTCGTCGTCATCGGCAATCAGCATAAACGCTGCTGCACGGTGGGCGGTGTTGCTCAGGCAGTAGTTGTGCATCGCACAGTCGCCGCTGCTGTTGCCGAATGTGAGCACAGGCACCTTGCCAATCTCCTGCGAGATCTGGCGTACCTTGTTGGTCTTCAGGTTCTTGATAATCAGGCTGTCAGTACGTATCAGATACTCATCTTTGCCCATGGTGTAATCAACGCCGACGTTGTCACCCTGCTTGCTCGACTTGAGGCACACATCCATGCCTATCACCCTGTTGGGCGCAATGCCGATAGACTCTACCAGCGCACGGCAGATGTACCTGTCTGAACCTGAAACAACGTAATAGGTAAAGCCGTTGTCCTCCAGATAGTCAAACACTTCGAGCATGGGCTTGTAGAAGCTCTGTCCGTAGGTCATGCCCTTGAAACCGTTGGCCTGCTTGGAGGCATAGGCCTTCACGTAGGCATCAAACTCAGCCAGCGTCATACCTGCATATGCCTTTGCTGCTGCACGGGCGTGTATCATGTCGAAATGGTCAGGCAGTTTCTTGCCTTCCCTGACGAAGTCTCTGATGTTCTGGGCAGCTTCCTTCACGTCATCGGGGGCTATGTCCTTATAGTCGGGGTCGTCCAATACGCGGTACTCCAGCATATTATACTCGAAATAGGTGGGATAGAGCTCACCCACGAAGGTACCGTCCATATCGAAGGTGGCAATACGGTCCTCCACATTAATATAATGAGAGGAGTTGGGATTGGTCACGTCTTGCACGTACTCCTGCAGGGCGGTCAATGCCTCACATTGGTTCCACAGGATGAAATACTCCTTCTGGACCGTAGGTAGCCGGTTCTCTTTGTCGTCATCGTTGCCGCATCCTGTGAAGATGAGGGCAAGGACAAAGAGGAGTGGAAAAAATAGTTTCGTTTGTCTCATGATGATGATTTATTGTTCGTTCGGGGTGCAAAGGTACAAATAATTTTGATTTTTGACGGTTGAATGACGAATATTTTTGTATCTTTGCACCGCATATCAATACTAACCGTCATACAAGAACAGATATGGGTGTTATAGAGCGAATCATGTGGAGAGTGCCGGTTGTGGGGGCTGTGATGGGCAGTCAGACGGCAATGGCTGAGGATGAGATGCAACAGGCAACGCCTGAGCGACCAAACATTGTCTTCATCCTGGCTGATGATATGGGCTATGGCGATCTGGCCTGCTACGGCAACCGCTATATCCAGACACCCAACATCGACAGACTGGCACGTACTGGTACCAGTTTCACGCAGGCCTATGCCGGCAGTGGTATCAGTTCGCCCTCACGTTGTTCGCTGATGACTGGTAAGAACACGGGCAACACACGAATACGCGACAACCAATGTTATGCCGGTGGACTGACAGGCCTGAAGATCAACACCAACGGTGACACGACCATTGTGAGAAGGGCCAACCTGCTGCAGGAGGATGTCACGCTGGGTACCGTGATGGGTAAGGCTGGCTACAGGACTTGTCTGGTGAACAAATGGCACCTCGACGGCTATGACCCGCAAGCTGCACCCAACCATCGCGGCTTCGACGAGTTCTATGGCTGGACCATTGCCACCGTCCACTCTAACTCACCTTATTACTATCCCTACTACCGACTGCACGGCGACAGTCTGGTTCATATCCAGGAGAACGAACACGATGCCCACGTGCGCCACAATACGGAGATCTCGACTGACGACGCCATCGCCTTCATCCATCGTAACAAGGAACAGCGCTTCTTCCTGTTCCTGGGCTATGACGCGCCCCATGAGCCTTATAACATCGACGACACATCGTGGTATGACGAGCACGGAGACTGGTCGATGAACACCAAACGCTATGCGGCTCTCGTCACCCACATGGACTATCACATAGGACGACTGCTGGGCACCCTCGACGCTCTGGGACTGAGGGAGAACACACTCGTGGTCTTTGCCAGCGACAATGGTGCTGCCGTGATGGCACCCATCGAGGTGCTGAACTGTGGTGCCGGACTGAAAGGTCGCAAGGGACAGCTCTATGAAGGGGGCATCCGTGTGCCGCTCATTGTGAACCAGCCAGGACGCGTGCCTGCCCGACAGATTTCCAATCTGGTCTATTTCCCTGACTTCATGCCCACGCTGGCCCGACTGGCAGGCAGTAGTGAGGCTGTGCCCAGCGACACCAACGGTATGGACATCTCGCCACTCTTCTTTGGCGACAGTCTGGATACCGACCACCGCTACCTCTACTGGGAGTTTCCTGGCAAACAGCGTGCCCTGCGCTATGGCGAATGGAAGGCGGTGACGGTGAAGAAAGGGGCGCCTCTGGAACTCTATCACATCAGCGTCGATCCCAACGAGACAAACAATGTGGCTGAAGCACATCCTGAGATGGTGCAGGCCTTTGATAAGAAGATGCGTGAGATGCGGACGCCCTCGCCCAACTATCCCATTGAGGGTGAGAAATAACGTTGGCCTCGACATGATTGCACAGCCCTTTGCCCGTCCCCTCTATGTGATGCTGAAACCAGCCAGCAGCCAGTGTAACCTGGCCTGTCGCTACTGCTATTACCTGAAGCCTTGTGCCAAGGACCAGGTGATGGACGACGCGTTGCTGGAGCGTTTCACGCGCCAGTATCTGGAGGCACAGACCCAGCACGAGGTGCTGTTCATCTGGCACGGTGGCGAACCCCTGTTGCGACCCCGTTCGTTCTATGAGAAGGCGCTGGCCCTGCAACGGCGCTATGCCTGTGGCCATCATATTGACAACTGTCTGCAGACCAATGGCACCCTGCTCGATGATGACTGGTGCACGTTTCTTAAAGACAACCGTTTCCTGGTAGGCATATCCATCGACGGTCCTCAGGCGCTGCACGATGCCTACAGACGGACGCGTGGCGGACAGCCCACGTGGGAGATGGTGATGAGGGGCATCCATCTGCTGCAGAAACATGGGGTAGAGTGGAATGCGATGGCTACAGTCAACCGTCTCAATGCCGACCACCCCGAGACTTTCTACCGTTTCTTCAAAGATATTGGCTGCCAGTTCCTGCAGTTCACGCCTGTGGTGGAACATACGCAAGGACAGGTGGCCGACTACTCAGTAACACCCACACAATGGGGACAGTTTCTCTGCCGGCTCTACGACGAATGGGTGCGCCACGATGTGGGGAGCGTGTTTGTGCAGACCTTCGATGCCACCTTGGCCAACTGGGCAGGCGAGCCCCCTGGCGTCTGCTCGCTGTCGTCTATGTGCGGCCATGCTGCCGCTATGGAGTATAATGGCGATGTGTACAGCTGCGATCACTTTGTCAGACCTCAGCACCTGCTGGGAAATATTCGTCAGCACACCCTTACAGAGATGCTCTATGGTCAGCGGCAGCAGACCTTTGCCAATGTCAAGTACCAAGGCCTTCCCCAGCAATGCCGTGAGTGTCGCTTCCTGTTTGCCTGTCACGGTGAGTGTCCCAAGAACCGCTTCCTTTCCGACCGTTACGGGCAGCCTGGCCTCAATTATCTGTGTGCCGGCTATCTGCAGTTCTTCAACCATGTAGCTCGCGATATGGACTTCATGAAGGCTGAACTCGATGCAGGACGTGCACCGATGAACATCATGACCCACCAATCATGACCATGTTTTTATTTCTTTGATGTCATGAGGATGCCCGTGAAGATGCGACCCGAGTTGATGCCCAGTCGTCGGGCTGAAAAGTAGGTGTCGTACTGCTGGAAGGTGCAGATGGGGGAAACAGCAATGTTTTCGCCAGGAATGCCTGCAGACAAAAGCTGCTGGCGATTGCATTCAGGAAGGTCAATGTGCCACTTTTCTTTTTTTCTGCTGATGGAATTCATGTCAAACCCCGCTTTCTCAAAGGCTTGATACACCTCGTCACCCACTTCGAAGCTGTCCAGATGGATGCCTGGTCCTATTTGGGCTACGAGGTCGGCAGAACGGGTGCCATAGACGGCAGTCATCTTGCTGACGGCTTTCTCTACGATGCGCTGCACGGTGCCTCGCCAGCCGGCATGAATGGCGCAGACGGCCCGCTGCCTCTTGTCGAACAGCAACACGGGGATGCAGTCGGCTGTAGAGACGCCGATGCACACGCCCTCCACGTTGGTCATCAGGGCATCAACACCCTCCAACGTGGTCTGCCGTTCATCGTCAGAACGTTGCAGGAAGTCCTCGTCCACAACGGCAATCTCCGTCAGGTGCACCTGATGGGGCATCACCAGACGGTTGTCGCTCACGTCCAGCAGCTGGCACAGGGCCTCGCGGTTCTGTCTGATAGCCTCCTCGTCGTCCCTACAATAGCGGTTGATGTTAAACGAGGTATAGTTGCCCTTGCTGCAGCCCCCCTGTCGGGTGCTGCTGAAGGCCACCACCTCGTGCCCCATCTCGTAATAGTCCAGTTGCGGCTGTCTCATCGTGGTAGTGAAAACGTCTTTTTGTCAGGTCGCCATTGTGGGAAGATACGTTTCAGCGTGTAGCGTCGTGCCTCTTTCTTGCTGAGCACGGTCTCTATGGTGTTGGTCTCGTCGCGCAGGGTCAGCGTCAGCACGTTCGACGCAGGCATCACGCTGCGGCCCTCGTAGTCGTGCGTACCATATTCTTTGAACTGACTGTCGATGGTGCGCATGCCGTGCGGGTCGAAACGCGTGGCGTCCAACTTGTCAGGAGAGAGCAGGGTGGTGTTGATCCACGTACACTTAGGCGAGATGCGCCATCCGCGGGCATAGACAAACGATGAACCCTCATTGTAGATGCTGCAGTTCATGAACACGTAGCCCCAGGGCGTCTTCGACGTGCGAGGGGCGGCAATCACACAGCGTCCCCTGCCGCTACGGTGCTCCGTGACCAGTGCGCAGCGGTTGAACACCACATCGCCAGCCCCACAGATGAAGTCCACCGTACCGTGAATCTCGCAGTCCTCAAAGTACATCTGTCCCCTTTCGTTGTCCGAATAATAAGTGTCCTGAAACGACAGCATACACACACGTCGGCAGATGGTGCGCGTCCCCTTGTCCTGCAGACAGACGGCACGGCCTGCAGCCCCAGTCTTGTCGTAGTCCAGCGCATTCTGCAGCGTCAGGTCCTGCAAGCAGTTGTCTGTGCCCGTGATGCGCAGGGTCGCTGTGGTGGCAATACCCTCCTGTTCTACGGGTGGCTGGTTGCGTATGAGGGTGCTGTCCATGCTCTCGCCCAGCAGCACCACGTGGTTGGCTGTCAGTGTCGTCAGTACGCGCTGCCCCAGGTCGTAGGTGCCGTTAGGAATCACAATGTAGAGCCACTCTGATGCAGGCGCGTCGTTACGACTGTTAGCCTCGTCGATGGCCTTCAGCAGACTCTCTGCATTGCCTGCCTCCACGTTGATTCTGTTCTCTTGGGCCGAAGCCTTGCTAATGAACAATGTACAATGAATAATGAACAATGATATCCACAATAAATGCTTCATTTTCTTACCTCTTTTACAATTCGAGCACAAAAATACGAAATAATTTTGAAGTATCAAAAAAAAAGCGTACCTTTGCAGCCGATTTCTCCGGAAATCGCCTGCGATTGTAGGCTGCACCTCGGCATAAAGCCCGCTTTATGCACTCGGTTTGCACTACAATTGCACCCTCAAAAATCGGGATGTAGCGCAGTTGGTAGCGCACTACGTTCGGGACGTAGGGGTCGGGCGTTCGAGTCGCCTCATCCCGACTTTTCAACAAAAAGGGAATGCCGTTGGCACTCCCTTTGTTTGTTTTTGCCGTTTACTTCTGTCTCACGGGTATTTGTTCCAGACCGTTTACTTCTGCCTCACGGGGAAGGTGAAATAGGTGTCGGGGAAGGGTTCGTTGGCGAGGGTGAAGTGCCACCACTCGGAGTCGAGGGGCTTGAAGCCGTGACGGAGCATGGCCTGGCGCAGGATCATGCGGTTGCGGAACTGCTCAGGGGTGATGGTGCGGGCAGCTGGCGACTTGGAGCAGTCGCCCGTATATTCGCCCGTCTCGGGATTGCCGCAGAAGTCGGGATGGCTCTCGGGCCCAAACCAGTCGAAGGTGCCACCCATGTCGAGCTCCTTCTCGGTAGTCATGTCGAAGAGGGTGAGGTCGAGGGTGGAGCCGCGCGTGTGTCCACTCTTCTCGTAGATATACTCCTGCTCGAAGAGGACGCTCTTGTCGAGGTCGGGGTAGAAGTAGCGCTTCATCAGCGTGTCGGGGATATTGGCAGCCCAGCGCACAAAGTGATCGACACCTTTCTGCGGACGGTAGGCGTCGTAGATCTTCAGTCGGTAGCCCAGGCGGATGACATCGTCGCTCACGGCCTTCAGACTGTCGGCAGCGACACGCGTGAGCAAGGCCGTAGGCTGCTCGTAGCCGTCGATTCTGGTGCCCACGAAGTTGTAGGTGCCATAGTAGCGTATCTCGAGGATCACATCGGGCACCACGTCGGTGATGTTCACAAACTGAGAGTTGTCGTCGGTGGGGTTGACGGCTTCTTTCTTCTCTTCCTTGGCAGGCGAGGCGCATGCCACCATCACGAGGCTGCAGACGGCAAGGAGGGTCGTCGCGAACCATTGGGTTGTTTTCTTCATCATGTCCGGATTATCTCTTCAATAATTGCTGCAAAGTTACGAAAAGTATTTGGATTGTTCATATTTTCCTCCGAAATATTTGTCAGTTGCATTCTTTTTTATATCTTTGCATCGCTATTATGATGAAAAGGTTTCGAATACAGAATTCATTCTCTGCCCGTCTGAGCCTCTGGGTGACGCTGGCAGTAGCTGTGGTACTCGTAGTTACCGCAATCATTACCAATGTGCTGGTGCGCGACGGCATCCTGCGTGAGGAGAAGCTGCGTGCCGGCAGTACCCTGGACAACGTGGAGCAGCGCATCGACGGTGTGCTGATAGCTGTGGAGACAGCCGTGAAGAACCATGTGGGCGAGATAGGCTTCTTCCTGCACGCACCCCGTGAGGAGATGTATCGCATCACCCGACAGTTGCTGGAGACCAACCCTGCCATTGTGGGGTCGGCCATTGCCTTCGAGCCCGACTACTATCCTGAGCAGGGCCGCTGGTTCTCGCCCTACAGCTGGCGCGAGGGTGACAGCATCCGCTCGAAGCAGTTAGGAACGGAAGACTACCAGTATCACGACATGGAGTGGTACACCGTACCCAAGCAGTTGAACCGTGACTATTGGAGCGAACCCTATCACGACGATGGTGGCGGCGAGATGACGATGACCACCTACAGTCATCCCCTCTACGACGAGGACGGACGCTTCTGTGGTGTGGTGACAGCCGACATCTCGCTGGACTGGCTTTCCAGCATGATGGACTCGCTGAACTACTACAAGGATGCCTACAGCTTCATCATAGGCCGCAGCGGCACCTTCATCACCCATCCCAACAAGAATGCTGTGCTCAACGAGACCGTGTTCTCGTGGGCTCAGGCCAAGGGCGACACCGTGCTCAACTCGATAGGCCGCGAGATGGTGGCAGGACAGAGCGACATGCGTGCTGTGGAGACCGAACGCTTCGGCAAGTCGTTTGTCTTCTTCCAGCCGGTGAAGCACACGGGATGGTCTATGGCCATTGTCTGTGACAGCAAGGCGTTCTTCAAGACAGCCAACCGCACCGGATTCATCGTGGCAGGCATCATCCTGCTGATGCTGTTGCTGCTCACCTTCATCCTGCGCTATGCCGTGAGACGCCTGACGAAACCGCTGGCGCTCTTCAGCAGGGCTGTCGATGAGGTGGCCAAGGGCAACCTGCAGGCCGAGCTGCCCGAGGTGCAAACGAAGGACGAGATGATGCACCTGCACAACTCGTTCAGCACCATGCAGAAGTCGCTGGCCCGACAGATGGACGAGCTGAAGGCCATCAACGAACAGAAAGGACGCATCGAGGGCGAGCTGCATGTGGCCAGCGCCATACAGATGGGCATGCTGCCCAAGACCTTCCCCACCTATCCTGACCGCGACGACGTGCAGATATTTGGCTCGCTGGTGCCTGCCAAGGCGGTGGGTGGCGACCTCTTCGACTTCTTCATCCGCGACGAGAAACTGTTCTTCTGCATCGGTGACGTCTCGGGCAAGGGCGTGCCTGCCTCGCTGGTGATGGCAGTCACCCGTTCGCTGTTCCGCACCGTGTCGGCCCACGAGTCGATGCCCGACCGCATCGTTACCAACATCAACGAGTCGATGGCCGACATGAACGAGAGCAATATGTTTGTGACGCTCTTCGTGGGCGTACTCGACCTGCCCACAGGTCGCATGCGCTATTGTAACGCAGGCCACGATGCCCCGTTGCTCATCGGTTCGGGCGTGGGCCATCTGCCTGTAGAGTCGAATATCCCCATAGCTGTCATGTCGGGTTGGAAGTTCGTGGCACAGGAGGTCCGCATCTTTACCGGCACCACCATCTTCCTCTTCACCGACGGACTGACAGAGGCCGAGAATGCACGTCACGAGCAGTTCCGACTGGAACGCATCGAAGAGATATCCGAACAGGCCCTTGCCGCCCAGGAGCAGGTTCCCAAGAAGATTATCCGGAAGATGAGCGATGCCGTTCGCCAGTTTGTGGGCGAGGCCGAGCAGAGCGACGACCTGACGATGCTGGCCATCCAGTATATCAAGCAGCAGAGCGACGTCAAGCTGCAGAAAGCCATCGTGCTGACCAACGACACCCAGGAGGTGCCGCGACTGGCTACCTTCGTCGATGAGGTGTGCGAGGCCCTGCACTTCAACGCCAGCCTCACCATGCAGATGAACCTTGCCATCGAGGAGGCTGTTGTCAACGTGATGGACTATGCCTATCCGCCAGGCACACGTGGCGACATCAACATCGAGGCGCAGTCGAACGACGTGCGACTGAAGTTCACCATCATCGACAGCGGCGTGCCCTTCGACCCCACCGTGAAGACCGATGTCGATACCAGCCTCTCGCTGGAGGAGCGCCCCATCGGCGGACTGGGCATCCATCTGGTCCGACAGATCATGGATTCCATCAACTACGAGCGTATTGAGGGGCGCAACATCCTGACGCTGAGAAAGAAACTCTAAAAGGAAAAGCGGAGAACAGCAAGTCTATCGTCTAAACTCCTAAACTCCTAAACTCCAAAACTCATCAACTTATCAACTCAAAAACTCATCAACTCCTAAACTCCTAAAAATAAATATAATACAATGATGAAAACAACAATCCAAGAAATTGACGGCAGCATGGTTGCCATGCTGGAAGGACGTCTTGACACAGCAGCCTCGCCCGAGACTGAGAAGAACATGCAGCCCCTTTATGACTGCGAGAATCAGGACATCATCATCGACTGCACCAAACTCGAGTACATCTCGTCCAGCGGCCTGCGCATCTTCCTGTCGGTACTGAAGAACACCAAGCCCCGCGGCTGTCATGTATATATCAGCGGCCTGAACGACGACCTGCGCCAGGTGTTTGCAATGACAGGCTTCACTAACCTCTTCGACTTCAAATGACCGGATTGTCACCACATAGCGAGTGGCTGCTCAACGAGTTCCACGAGTTGCGTCCACAGCTGCTGCAGCTGTCGGACAAGGTCTATGCCTACCTCTGCGACACGCTGAAGGAGCAGGGCATCGAGCTGAATGCCATTGAGCATCGTGTGAAGACCGAGCCGTCGCTGGCCAACAAACTGGTGAAGAAAGGCGACAAGTACCACAGCCTCACCGATATCACCGACCTTGTGGGACTGCGCATCGTCACCTTCTATACCGACGATGTGGACAAGGTGGCAGCCATTGTCAAGCGCCTCTTCGATGTGGACTGGAGCAACTCTGTCGATAAGCGTAAGCTGCACCAGCTGACCAGCTTCGGCTATAACTCGCTGCACTACGTCTGCCGACTGAAGCCCGACCAGCAGTTGGTCGATGCCTCGTTGGCCAACATCCCCTTCGAGATACAGATGCGCACAGCCCTGCAGCATGCGTGGTCGGCCATCGAGCACGACATCGGCTACAAGGGCGCCGTCAAGTTGCCCCCCGAATACCGCCGGCAGTTCAGCCGTCTGGCAGGTATGCTCGAGCTGGCTGATGATGAGTTCAGCCGACTGCGCACCACGATGACCGAGTACCGCCGCAAGGTGGAGACGCTGGTCAAGTCGGGACAGCTGAGCGATGTGCCCCTCTCCACCGACTCCTTCAGCAGCTACCTGAAGCTGCAGCCCTTCGAGCGTCTGAACCAGCGCATCGCAGCTGTCAACCAGGCCGAGATCTATCCTGCCTCGCTGATGGTGTTCCTGCCGCTGCTCGAGTCGTTCGGGCTGGAAACCCTCGACGACGTGCAGCAGTTCATTGCCGACAACAGCGACGATGCCTATCAGCTGGCCCTGTCGCAGCTGGCAGTCACCGACATCGACATCCTCTCTGAGAGCATCGGACTGCTGAACCTCTGCCTGGTCTATGTGCTGAAGCACCACGGAGGGCGCGAGGGCCTCTGTCAGGTCTATGACACCATCAACGGCAAGGACCCCTCCAATACCCTGCTGGCTGATGTCATCCTGAAACAAGCGCGCACCCTGTCGTTCGGATAAACGCAAAAATCATGGGGGGACAGGAACACCAATTTTGCCGTTTTTTCTGCATTTACCTCGAACCCAAATCCTCCGCTTCCAGAGTGTTTACAGTGGAAGCGGAGGATTTCATGCTAAATGAAGAAAACAAATCAAAATACAATCAAGACCCCTCCCTTTTCTCTGCTTGTAAATATTTTTCTTCCACATTCCACATTTCCACATTTTCCACATAAAGCACTTTCTGGATTCACAAAATTAAATTTTATAGTTCAAAGATATATTATAATATATCTTTGTTTGAAAGTCAAAAATAGTAAATGTGGAAAATGTGGAATGTGGAAAATGTGGAATACCAGAGAGACAGCCCGTTTCTGTATCCTAGTCATTTTGACTCATTGTAAATAAATATTACCAACATTCTCTACACGCACCAACACCCACTTTTTCACTTTGGCTGCTGGGAGCGTCTCGAAGCAACGCGCCGAGCGTCACTTTGCAGCGCAAGATGTGTCACTATAGTTGTATCGGAGTATCTCGGCCCGATGCCGACAGACGCTCGGCGCCCTCCACGCAGCGTCTCCTTGCTCGAAAAGTGAAAACAGAAAGAGTATTTGGGCCCTGACACATCAACGCAAGCTGATGCACTTTCCAACACAGCCAGACACATTTCTCAACACAAACAGACGCACTTCCCTACCGCGTGACTTAAGTCAAGAGGTCGCTCGACTTAAGTCAAAAGGTCTCGTGACTTAAGTCAAAAGGTCGTTCGACTTAAGTCAAGTGGGTGCCTTCTGCGTCACTTGCCCTGAGAAAGTGCATCACTCTCTCGAAGAAACTGCGTCATTCTCTCCCAGAAAGTGACGCACTTTTTGGATCACAAGACATGAAAAATCCTCGTTTCTACCCAATTTTTTGCGCAAAACATGTCAAAGTGGTGGCATTGCTACCACATTTTCAGTATCTACCACCGTACCACATTTGCCCATATACAGGGCATTTCAGGTGCTCTGTGGTAGCGTGGTAGCAAATTTCTCAAAATTCTCACGCGTTAGAAACAAGAGTCACATTTGTCCCTACGTTTCCTTTAACAAGTATATGGGGTCAAATATCAGTTTCCTTCTGACACGATTCCTGAATTTTGCTCTTCTCAATCTCTAAGTCCAACCTTCTGGCTGTCTTGAAGAAAAATTCCATCATGAACTTCAAATATTCTTCCAAATAGGGCAACTGAGGTATGAACACGAATTGCTTCTTAAGGTGTACGCCCACTTGGTCAGAGTCCGAGTAACTATAACACACCGTAACGTCTTCCCAGATGTTGATCCCGTTAATCACCTGACGAACCCTTGCGAACTCGTCAATGTCGAATTTTGAAAAAGCATAGCACCAGGGCATAACCAGAGTGACAAAACTACTGTCATCGGATACATGCATCACGAATGACCTTCCCTGATAGTCATAATGGATGCGCCCTACCTCCGGAAGCTCAGGCTCGCTTCCGATGTTCTTAATGATTTCCCAGGCCAGCTGCTTGGTACCATACGTACCTTCCATATGCGTTGTTTCTTTATGATTACTTTCTGGTGTAGTCGTTGCGACAGGAGTATAATCGTTGTCATCGTCCTTATGACAATAAAGCAAGATGTTGTATATGACTGCAACAACCGCTACTGCTATAATTATTGGATAAAACATAATTCCTTCGGTTTTTGGAGTTGTTGTATGTTAGAATGGCAAATCGCATCTCCCATCTTCAATCATTTTCTTAAACTCGTCCTCTCTGTCTTTTGGATAAACAAAATTCTGGAGATGACTGCTGTTTTCGAAAGCACTCAGTTCAATTGACTTAAGTGATGCAGGCAGAGTCATACTCTTTAGACTCGAACAGTGGCTGAAAGACTCAACGCCTATCGAAACGACTCCTTCAGGAAGTACTACATTGTCAATGCTTTGGCATCCACTAAACGCATATCTACATATCGTCCGTAATGAATTTGGCAGAACAATTTCCTCCATTCTATCTCTTCCGCAGAAAGCGCCTTGTGCTATAGTCTCAACGCCATCTTTGACAACGACCCGCTTCTTTTCATTTACACATCTGAACAGAATCTTACCATCAGCACTCATCAGTATACCATCTTCAACTATGAAGTTCGGGTTCGTATTCTTAATGACTGCTAAGCTTTTTGTATAATAGAAAGGATTACCGTCCAGCCAGGATTTTTCCCACATAAAATCACCACGTATAGTCAACTCCTCGAGTTTTGAGCAGCCATAGAAAGCACTACCGCCAAGGTAGTGCAAGTGTTTTGGTAGTTCAATTTTTAACCCATTACCAAATTCCCCACAAAACTGAAAGGCACATACATCTATCTTTGTAATTGAGTCGGGAAGATTTATACTCTCCAAATAATGCGCCCTTAGGAGAGCGTTGGGTTCTAAAACCTTAACTGTATCTGGTAAGATGATATGTGTAACCTTGGTGCTGTCAAATGCTTCTTTTGCAATAACCTCAACACCTTCCTTTACTTTCACCCTCGTACAATCCTTTGCAACTTTCAAGAGCTTCTTCCCGTCTTTACTATAGGTTATCTCACCATCATTTGCCTTTGATTTTCCTGGTAGTCTAAACAGAAATACTACCGGCATTACCAGTATAAACAGAACGAGAAATGGCCAAACAATAAAATTGACAAACAGTCGAATCTTTACTGCCCTGCTGTTACCTGTCACCTTTTTGAACAAAGCATAGTCCTTCTCTGTCCAAGGAGTCCATATATAAACATCCAAGGCTTCATCCCGATATGATGGATTAAGGAGAAACAATGCGTGAACAATTGCAATACCTGCTAAAATATAAATCAATGTCATATACCTGTAAATGTAACATAATTAAACTTGGTTGCAAAGTTAGAAAAAACGCTCTAAGTGTCCAAGCATTTTCGCTCCACAAGCCTTGTGAAAATGCGATTTTATTCCCAGACTACTAAGTCGCGAGGCAGCGCTATCTTCTTGGCTTCGCCACGTTCACCAGTTATGAAGTAGTTCTTGGCAAGGTGCTCATCAAATTCTTTCACGAAGGCAGAACGAATGCGGGCACACTTTTCGTTGATGGAGTTCAGGCAAGGGTTGGTTACATCTTCTATGCTCTGAAGAGCTCTTTCAGACAAGCCGTAGGGTCTCACCTCAGAGTATATCTTTGCCAACTCTTTCCTATAATCTGGCAGGTCTTTAAAAAGGATGCCTTCAGGATGTCGCAGAAACAAGATATATACGGACCTAACCAGGGGTTCAAGGTGTACCTCTTTATGATTTTCGCCAAGGTATATTCGATGACTTCTGCTGACAGTCAACTTTTGAAGAGGCTGTTCTGTAAGAAGAAGGGATGAAATATCCTTTTCTTTCAAACCCATATCCTTCAGCTTCTGCACTATTTCCTTCAGCTCTTGTACAAGAGCGTTATAAAGACAGTTCCTTTCGTTGTTGTTGCGTGTGTTTTTCATGGTTGGTTAGTTTTGTCATGGTTAGTAGTGCTGTTATCCTGTGTCTATTGCTTCACTGCCCAGTGAATACCTGCTTCTTTATCAATCGAAGCAGATATTCAACTGCTTTTGGAGCCTTTTCTCGTGCGGTTTTCAGCTTCTGTGCGAACTCACCCTCGGAGATGTCAGAATTAAAGTCATCCACCAGCTCACGAGGGTCATCCGATGTCTTCACCAGCAATAATCCCTTTCGCTTCATCAGGAAACGGAGCGACAGGATTCCCTTGTCGTATTTGGGCCTTGCCTTTATCAGTTCCTGCATCAGGTTCAATCCAAGATCGCCAATATGCATCTCGTTGAGCATGGCTATCATGTAAAGAACCTTAGCATCGGGTGTTGACATATCAAACGCTTTGCCCATTAGAACGTTCACAACATCAGCCTCTTGGTAGCGCTCGAGCTTGGCCAGACAGCGAGACTTCACATAGAGAGCCTCTTGGCACTGGTGTTGAGCAAGCACGCTATCTGCATACGTCAAAGCTTGCTCATACTTTCCAGCATAAAGACTCAGAAGGGCAACAAGGAATTTGGGCGCCCAATGGTCTGCTATCATCATTTCTTCTGGCACTGCGTCTATACTTCCATACAGATCCTCATCGCAGATAACGGTATCAAGAAAACGTTTGGCTTGCTGCATAGCTTCCTTGATATCACCATTCACAGCTTTCTTTTGTACCAGCATCAGATACTGCTTGGCTGCTTCATCGTAGTTGTTTTGAGCTAGCAACTGATAAACAGCCTTGCCACTCTCAATCTCATTGCTAATGACCTGTTCGTCGTTGTATCCACTAGCATATTGCAGTACCTCACGACTTGTATGAGCATATTGTGATATGATGGGGCGTGAAAGATACAGTCCATCCAACGAGCGCACACGACTCAGTGCCACATAGAGTTGTCCTGCGGCAAACATGCCCCTGCTCAGATCCAGGTAGAGCTTGTCAAAGGTCATACCCTGACTCTTGTGTACAGTGATAGCCCATGCTAAGCGAAGCGGATACTGGGTGAATGTTCCCATCAGTTCTTTCTTCATCTTACGAGATTCTTTGTCGTACTCGTAGCTATACGACTCCCATGAACAGTTAGGTACAACGTAGGTGTCACCTTCGTCGGTTGTTACCTGTATCTCGTCTTTTGCGAGCTTGCTCACGGTTCCGATGGTACCATTGCCCCAACGTTTGTACTGGTCGTTACGGGTGAACATGACCTGAGCACCAACTTTTAGTTTCAGCGTCAGATCCACAGGGAGTCGCCTTTCCTCAAATTTTCCAGTGACAGCACCCTCATAGGTGTACTCCTCAGACTTAATATCAGCGAGTCGCTTCTGGTTGATGTCGTCAGCTGTTCTGTTGAGCGAAGCCAGCGTAATCACATTACCATCCTCCTTCGTAGGCTGACGTACACGCTCATTTAGGTGCATCAGTATCTCAGGAGTTGTCTTATTCAGTCGAACACTCTCAAGAATCTTTAGGAATGTCTCATCTTCCTGCCGATACACCTTCTGGAACTCAATCTTCACCATTCGCATGCGCTTGATAACATCTGCCTTGTAGAAGAAGCAGTCGTCCGCATGATAGAGGTCATGCATCAAATCACTTTCTGCACCTTTCTTCAAGACAGGTGGCAACTGAAACATGTCACCCACGAAAATCATTTGCTTGCCACCGAATGGGAGTGAAGAACGCAGCGTCTTTCGCATCGTATAGTCGATAGCATCTATGATGTCGCATCGTACCATCGATACCTCATCTATAATAATGGTGTCAGTATGGATCAGCGTCAGGATTCTTGCCTCACTCATCTTGCCCATAGTACCTGGTGTGCAGACATCCATAGGCAGTCCGAAGAACGAATGGATGGTGTCGCCACCTGCCAGGATAGCAGCCACACCAGTTGGTGCCAGTGTGATAAACTGCTTATCCACCATCTTCTGCACTTTGCGGAGGAATGTGGTCTTACCTGTCCCTGCACGCCCTGTGAGGAAGAAACTACTGTTGGTGTTGGCAATCAGCTCGAAAGCCATCACA
>Ga0247610_10001502_pt1 | contig 28971 bp, 25 predicted proteins | sample 174DNAGHGhighgp2_FD_193483 | JGI IMG/M metagenome (GOLD analysis project Ga0247610, IMG submission 193483) | Sheep rumen microbial communities from Palmerston North, Manawatu-Wanganui, New Zealand - 1742 DNA GHGhigh gp2 | ecosystem: Host-associated > Mammals > Digestive system > Stomach > Rumen...
ACCAGCGCCGGCGCTCGGATCTGCGGCGTGGTCATCAACGACATCAGCCTGAAGCAGGGCGGCAAGTACGGGTATAAATACGGCTACAAGTATGGATACAAGTACGGCTATAAGTACGGGTACAAGTACGGCTATAAGTACGGGTACGAGAACAACAGGTAAAAGGATGGTCCCGGGAATGACTCAGATCGATTTTCATGCCCATATCCTGCCACGCTGCGATCACGGCAGCGATGGATGGGAGACCTCCCGGCGGCAACTGAAACTGGCCCGGGAGGCGGGGGTGGAGGTGATCTGCGCCACGTCCCATTTTTACGGACACCATGTCAGCGTGGAAAGATTCCTGGAGAAGCGGCAGCGCTGCTATGAGGAACTCATGACCCACGTTCCCGAGAATGCGCCCAAAGTGCTGCTGGGTGCTGAGGTCCTGGCCTTCGAGGGTATCGACCAACTGCCAGGGTTGAAGGCGCTCCGCCTCCAGGGCACGAAGATACTGCTACTGGAAATGCCCTTCACTCGCTGGTCGGAAGGGCTGCTGGACTCGGTGGAAGCCATATCGGACGACGAGGACTTTCGGATCGTCCTGGCCCATGTGGACCGGTACGACCGCAAAGAGGTGGAGAAACTGTTCCGCCTCAACCACGTGAAAGGCCAGGTCAACGTGGACAACCTGAAGCGCCGCTTCGGGATGCGGCACCTTCGGGAATGGACTCGAGAAGGGCTTATCGTGGCCGTGGGCAGCGACATCCACGGCACGGAGACGGGGTACAGGGACTGGCTGATCAGTCAGAGGCGATATGCCGAGGACTGGGTGGCCATCATGAAACGGACCAACGGGCGCCTGATCGATCTTTTTTGAGGGCGCAGCTACAGGAAGCCGGAACGGACGTGCGCGCGGCCATAGCCGCCCCGAAACCGCCCGGCCGACACAGGGAAACGGACCGATCGAAGCGTTTTTAGCCGCTTTGAAGTCCGAAGGAATGGCAAAAACAGGCATGGGACCTGTTGTAAAACCGATTCAAGTTGGAAGTTGGAGAGAATAAACGGATGCGAGGATTGAAACATGATGTCAGCTTGCGAATAGTTAAGCTGTTCGCTGTGTGCTTGATAACGTTGCCCTTCGCGCTTTGCTGGTATCTTTATTACGCAAATCACACAGCGGCCCTATTTGCCGGGAACGCACGGCTGTACGTATTGTTGCTGTATGTGTTTTTGTATGTTTTCTTTGGAAGGACATTTGATGCGTTTTTAGTATCATATTCTCGCGTATCTGAATTGGCATACAGTCAGATGCTGGCTGCGTGCCTGGCTGACGGTTTCATATATATACTCATCTGTTTCCTGTGCAAAGGGTTAGAGCCCATCTGGCCGGGATTGCTGGCGATCCTTGGTCAGGCGGTGTTGGCAGTCTTATGGGCATATCTGGCGAATAAATGGTATTTTGGTACGTATCCGGCAAAAAAAACGTACATCATTTACGATGTTCGCCTTGGGATGGACAGCTTGGTCGAAAAGTACGGATTGTCCAGGAAATTCAAGATCGAAAAGATTCTTCAAGTAGGGTATGTCCTCAACAATTTGTCGTCGATCGACGATGCGGAAATCGTGTTTACCAGTGGGATCCATAGTCATGACCGCAACATCCTCATGAAATACTGTGTGGAAAAAGGGATCCAGATGCTGGTTCTGCCGCGTATCGGGGATGTGATCATGGCCAGTGCGACAAAGTTGCATATCCTTCACCTACCCATCTACAAAGTCAGTCGATATAATCCAAAGCCGGAGTATTTGGCTGCTAAGCGGATATTGGACATATTGCTCAGTTCAGTTGCATTGATCATAACCAGCCCCATGTTGCTGGTCGTTGCTATCCTGGTGAGAAAGGATGGAGGGCCGGCCTTCTACAAACAGGATCGATTGACTAAGAACGGAAAGGTGTTCAAAGTCATCAAATTCCGTTCCATGCGGGTGGATGCCGAGAAGGACGGTATCGCCCGATTGAGCACAGGAGAGAATGATGATAGGATCACACGGGTGGGACGTGTGATCCGCAAGTTCAGGATCGATGAACTGCCGCAGCTTCTGAACATTGTAAAAGGGGACATGTCGATCGTAGGCCCTCGTCCGGAGCGGCCTGAAATCGCGTCTGAATATGAGAAACAAATGCCTGAGTTTCGCCTCCGCCTCCAATGTAAAGCTGGGCTGACTGGTTATGCTCAGGTCTACGGCAAGTACAATACAACGCCTTACGACAAACTGATGATGGATCTGATGTACATCGCTGATCCAAGCATCATTCAAGATCTGAGGATCATCTTTGCCACAGTAAAGATCCTCTTCATGCCTGAAAGCACCGAAGGCGTCGATGTCGGTCAGGTAACCGCTCTTGACTATGAAAACGAAGCAAATCGTACAGAAAAATGGGAAAAACGGGACGAACATTGGGCAGATTAAACAAATAAACGGACGAGTTTCGCTGATTTCGGCTAAGTATGCTTTCGGTGGAGTGCTTTAAGAATAGGGCAGGGTAATGTAGCAAATACATATCAGCTCATTGGTATGTGCTATGTGCTTTTGATAGTTTCAGGCAAGAAGTACAGGGTTAGACACATACATGTTTCCCCTCGATAGTTTCAGGCAAGAAGATATGGGATAGACACATAGTGTTCAGAGCAGCCGTGTGGATATCGATGGTCTCCCTATAGAAGACCGGGAATAGACAGAAAAAAAGCTATGTCTAAAGCTTGTCTTCTTAAGGGAGAGTACCGAAGGGCGAGAGGCTCGTGCGGATAAGAAGGAGCTGGTTGAAATGCAGGCCAGTAGGAAAAGGTAACGAGAACGATTTCGCTCCGGAGGCTGAAAAGGGCTCCAGAGCATTTCGTGTTGTTTGAGGGGAAATTTAATACCCTTTTAAATGAACTGATTTGGAAAGGACGGGTATCATCTGTGAAAAAGCAAGAACCTATTCGTGTCTTGCATGTGGTGGGTCGAATGGATCGCGGTGGAATTGAAACCTTGATCATGAATCTATATCGAAATATTGATCGAAGCAAGGTTCAATTCGACTTCTTAGCTCATTATGGAAGAGAAGCTGTGTATAACGAAGAAATAAGGTCTATGGGGGGGGTAATTTACGAGATGCCTGCCTTGAAGGACGACACCCATGTGTATTACTGGAGGTTGTTCCAATATATCAAGGCACTCCGTGAGTTCTTCAAAAGCCATGATTACAAGATCATTCATGGACATATGACGAATACAGCCTCCATTTATATGCCGATTGCGAAAGAATTTGGTGTTTCGACGCGAATTGCTCATAGCCACAACACGCACGGAAAAGCAGGCTTGCTCGGATTTGTTACGAATGTTCTTCAGAAACCTATCTATAAAAATGCAACAGACTGGTTTGCTTGCTCTAAGGCAGCTGCATACTGGTTTTATCCCAAGGACCAAGTTGATTCGGGGAAGGTTACAATTGTTCCTAATGCAGTCGATGCACAACGATTTCGATTCAGCAATGATATTAGAAGTCGTATGCGCAGTGATTTGGGAATCGAGAATAATCTAGTCATTGGGTGCGTTGCGAGGTTTAGACCAGAGAAAAATCACTCTTTTCTCCTTAAGGTTTTGCTTGAGACTCTCAGGATCGAGCCTTCTGCAGTTCTACTCTTTGCAGGAGAAGGTCCCTGTGAAGATAGTGTTAAAACCGAAGTTGAAAAATTGGGGTTACGGGGAAAAGTGATTTTTCTTGGCATGCGTACTGATGTTCCAGACCTCTTGCAGGCTATAGATGTATTTGTCCTCGCTTCTTTGTGGGAGGGTTTACCTGTTACTGGAATAGAAGCACAAGCCAGTGGTTTACACTGCGTTGTAAGTGATGGGATAACTGAAGAAATGAATGCTCTTGACATGGTTGATTATGTTTCGCTTGATGCTCCACTAAGAGAGTGGGCAGAGAAAATTGTCAAGAGCGCAGGCTATCCACGGAAAGATACTTTTGAAGAAATGAAAAGGGCTGGATATGATATTCATACCACAGCTTCATGGCTTCAAGAATTCTATCTGAGGAAGGCTAGAGAATCATGACAGTATTTCATCCAAGCGAACATGAGCTAAGTTTGTAACAGTTTGCTTGGCAGGAAATACTGTGCAGAGTCAACCAATTCGTGTCTTGCATGTGGTGGGGCGAATGGATCGCGGTGGAATTGAAAACTTGTCATGAACATTTATCGGAATATTGACCGGGAGAAGGTTCAATTTGATTTCCTCTGCCATTATGGACGGGAGGCAGCCTTTAACGATGAGATTCGTTCCATGGGTGGAAGAATCTATGAGATGCCCGCGATTCGGGACGAAACCCATGTTTATTACTGGAAGCTGTTTGAATACATGAGAACCCTGAATAGGTTCTTCAAGGAACACCAAGAGTACAAAATCATCCATGGGCAGATGACGAATACCGCATCCATTTATATGCCCATTGCGAAGAAACACGGTGTTACAACCCGCATAGCCCGCAGCCATAATTCTCATGGTAAGGTTGGCATGCTTGGTATGGTTACAGATGTTTTAAAAAAGCCCGTGTTTAAGTACGCTACAGATCTATTCGCCTGCTCTGAGGCTGCTGCCAAGTACTTTTATCCCGAAAGCTATATCAAAGCTGGGAAGGTGAAGATTGTCCCAAACGCTGTGGATGCTGGAAAATTCCGTTTTAATCCTGAGAAGCGGAAGGAAATGAGATCAGAGTTTGGAGTTGAAGGTAAGCTCGTAATCGGATGTGTTGGTTGTTTCCGGAAGGAGAAGAATCAGGCGTTTTTGTTTGGTGTGCTGAAGGAAGCGGTTTAGACTGAGCCTACGGCGGTTCTGTTGTTTGCTAGTGACGGTCCGTTGGAAGATGATTGTAAGCAAAAAGCAGCAGAGATGGGCATTGCTGATAAATGCATCTTCCTAGGTATGCGATCTGATATACCAGATGTCATGCAAGCTATGGATGTTCTTGCTATGCAATCGCTGCTTGAAGGTTTGCCGGTGACTGGAATTGAGGCACAGGCTGGAGGATTAAGCCTTATTGCCTCGACTGGAATACCCGACGAAATGAACGCGATTGACATGGTAGAGTTTATTAGCCTAGAAGATGGAGAAAGAGTCTGGGCTGAAAAGTTAATTGAAAAGGCGAAACAAGTTAAAACCGACACGTTCGCCAAGATTAAAGCAGCAAATTACGATATTCATACGTTGGCTCCATGGCTGCAGGAGTTTTACATTAGAAGAGCAGGTGAATGATTCAATGCTTAAAATGGAAGAAAGGAGGAAAGTAGATGGGTAAAGTAAGAGGAATATCTTCACTTATTGGATTGATTATGATGCCAGTTTCCTTGATTTTACTATTTTTCTCGCTTTCCTCAGGGGGTGATCTGATAGGAGCGCCGCTGTCCATTACATTGTTGTTGATAGCTAATGTGCTTTTTTTGACCTGTGATGTTTCAAAGAATGTGGTGTTCATTGTCTTTCAAGCAACATTTTTTCTTTTTCTGATTGCAGGGCCGCTTCTTGACGCGTTTGATGGAGTTGATTTTTTTAGCTCTTTTTCATCTCAAGTGGTTTCACAAACGTACATTTGTTACTGGTTAGCTGCTTTTGCAATGTGGTCTTATTGCCTATATAGGTCAAATAGCAGAAGAGAAGTAGTCATAGGATTAGGCAGAAAAAGAGATCCTGATGAAAAGACAACTCGTGACTATAACTTAGGCAGGATTCGTTTTATATCAAAAATCCTGTTTTATATTTGTATTGTTGCATATATAGCAGTTACTGCAGATAAGATCCTGTTTCGCCAGATTTATTCGCTTCAAGCATACTATGCAAACTATGATGCTTCGTCAAATTTGCCAAGTATAATAGTGAAAATTTCAGACAGTCATTTGATTGCTTTGTGTATGTTCTTGGCAACAAAACCATCGAAAAAGGAAGCAAAAGTTCCTTTGGCTGTCTTTCTGATCGCATCAGCTCTGACGGTGCTATATGGGGTACGCCATGTAATAATGCTGAACATCATGTTTTTAGTGATTTACTTTGTACTGAGAAATGGAGACGGTGAAGAAGAATGGTTGCCTAGAAGAACGGCGATTGTTGGTATCATTTTAAGTCCGATTGCAATGGTTCTGTTGCAGGCGTTTGATGTGTTTAGAAGGAGTATAGCGTTTAATATCTTTGATATCAAAGAGCTGTTCTCATTCTCACTTGTGAGAGATTTTTTTGTTTCCCAGAGCGTGAGTTCATATATACTACCAAACGCAATAACGCACATGTCACAACTTGGTGGGCAACCAGTGCCGTATACCTTTGGTACTCTATATACTTATTTGCGGCAAAATATGATAGTCCGGTTCTTTACTGGAGCTGCCGCCTTTAGTTCAAATTCTGTTGAGAGCGCAATGTCTAGCGGAAACCTTGGTGCAAGGCTTGCATATTATATGTACCGTGAAACGTTTTTGACTGGTACTGGTATGGGTGGAAGCTACGTAGCAGATTTATTTATTGATTTTTCTTATGTTGGTGTATTCATTGGAAGTTTGATCGCCTGTATGTTTATGAATAAATTGTCGAAAACTACCAGGGGGCAGTACAGCTCCCCGTATCTTCTTGCCTTTGTGTTAGTTGCCATCAGGTGGATTGCTTATATGCCGAGGGACTCTTATTTCTCATGGGCAATGCAGGCTTTCTCGTTCATGAATATAATTTTCGTTCTGATGGTGATGGTATTAAGCAGAATGAAGATGCCAGGAAGAGTAACTGATGTGATGGCAGATTCGTAAGAATGGGATACTTAATGGGAATAATGGCTATTCCAATTGTATACATTACCGATGAGTAACAGTCTGCTTATAAGTCCTTGTGTGCAAGAAAAGATTGCTATAACACTATTTTGGAGGCTCACTGGACTTTTCTTTGAAAGATACAGACTGCAGGAGTATATGAACATGCGAGAAAAGATATTGTTAATATCGAATACTTTTCCATACAGTGGAGAGCCGTTTTTGAAAACAGAAATGGATTTCTTACCTGAGAGGCAGTTTGTTTATGTTTGGCCGTTCTTTGCTGATCAATCTAAAGAAGCCAGATGCATGATTACTCCGCACATCGAGGCGTATGTTTATAGCCCCTTATCTGTTTTGGAGAAGATGAAATGCTTTATTGACGCCCTACATGTTTTCTTCTCTGAGAAGGAGTATAAAGCCGCCTTTGCAAAACGACACTCGGCAAGGAACGTAATCAAGGCAATCAAATTTGCCTATATCTCTGAACTGCGATTTACATCAGTGCAGGCATGGATGTCTAGACAATGCAACCAGACTGAGAGGACTTTGATCTATTCATACTGGATGTATGAAACAGCTTATGTTGCAGCCAGGCTGAAGACTATGTATCCAGACTGCTCCTTTATAACAAGATGCCATGGCTACGACTTGTATGAAGAGCGCCACCCTAACGGATATCTCCCATTTAGGAGCTTTATTCTAAAAACTGTGGATATGATATGCCCCATTTCGGAAAATGGAAAGGAATATCTAAAGAAACTGTATGGTGGCGAGATTGAAGATAAAATCCAGATAGCAAGGTTGGGGACAATAAGAAAGGCAGAGATTATAGAGGAACAAGAGAAAGAAGACTCCATTGTCCTTGTTTCTTGCTCTAATCTAGTGGATGTAAAGAGAGTGCATTTGATTATCAATGCATTGATGAACTCTCGCCAATATGTACACTGGTATCACTTCGGTGAAGGCGAGTTGAAACAAAAACTGGAGACTCAGGCAAAGGCACTCCCTGGCAATGTGAAATACACATTCATGGGATACCAGGCAAATGAAGTTGTACAGAGGTTTTATGCTGATCATTATATAGATGCGTTTATCAATGTGAGTCAATCGGAAGGTATCCCCGTATCCGTTATGGAGGCGGAGTCTTACGGGATTCCAATCATAGCGACAAATGTAGGTGGGACCTCGGAGATTGTCCATGATAAGAGAAATGGTGTCCTTCTCGATGTAAACTTTACCAATAATGATTTGCTGGACGCAATTAATGAAGTGGTAGAGAAAGCAGAACGATATAGGTTAGAGGCACTTCACACTTGGGAAACTATGAGTAATGCGCATACGGTTTTCCCGGAGTTTTATAAGAAATTAGCGGAGGTATAGCGATGCCAGGATTTCGCATTTCCAATATAAAAACTGAATCGACATTACAGGATTTATTCAGAGAGAAATGCGTCAGCGGAATTCTTGGGGGGGGGGTACTGCTCAAAGGCAAACCCTGAACAAGTTTTTACAGGATAAGGCCTTTGAGGAAACGGACCAGTTGGTTGTCGTTACTGAGGGCTATCTGCTGAATAAAACTGCGCTCTTTGAAAAGTATGACGTTTCATCACCTAGTGATCTTATATCGAAGATGATTCAAAGAAGCGGAGAATCCTTTTTCTCAGAGTTCCGTGGATGTTTCGCTGGTGCGGTTTATTTGAAGGCACAGGATAAGTGGATTGTTTATACGAACCAGATTGGTGACAATCCTGTGTTTTACCTGTGCACAAGTGGAAAGTTTGCAGCGGCATCTCAAGTAAATTACCTTCTGGGATTCTGCAAAGAGCAGAAAATTGACCTGACCTTTAATGAGTCTTGCGCCTATCAGATGCTGACATATGGCTACATCGTCACTGATGAAACTTATGCCAATGAAATCAAGAGGTTGCATGGTGGTGACTATCTGGTTTACCAGCATGGAAAACTAGAGGTTAAGACATATCACCGTTTTGAAAAGCATACAGAGCGTTTTGAAGGTCAGACTGAAGCACAGATCATTGATGAAATTGACCGTGTATTCTGTAATGCCGTCGACCTGGAGTGGAGGAAGGATGATGAGTACAAATACAGATACCTTGCTGATCTAAGCGGAGGGTTGGATTCCCGAATGAATCTTTGGGTGGCCCATGAGATGAAGAACCGTCATATGACTGTCCTGACCTACTGTAAGAAGGGCTATCTGGATGAAATAATTGCCAGAGCAATTGTGGATTACTGGAAAGATGAGTTTCTCTTCAAGCCTTTGGATGACGCTTCCTTTATGTATGACGTTGAGGAAAACACATTCCTTCTTAGCGGCCTATCACTGTACTCCGGTATTACCGGCGGAAAGCGGTTCTTGGAATCGTTGGATTTAAGTGATTACGGTATTGAGCATACCGGAATGGTGGGAGATGTTGCTTTAGGCTCATTCTATCATAATCCGAGCGATGGAGAGCGGCATTGGCCTTCTGGGATGTATTCAGAAAAACTGAAGAATAGACTTCCAGAGTATGTACAGAACATAAGTAAGAACTACTACGACCATGAAATATTCCTGATGTATGCACGTGGATTCCACGGCGCATGCAATTCACATTTGATACGTAAAAATTTTACGGAGGTAGGGTCACCATTCTTAAACGTTGAGTTCATGCAGCTTTGCTTTGATATTCCTGTTACGCTGCGGATCGGACACAATATCTATAAAAAGTGGATCATCCGAAAGTACCCCCAGGCGGCAAAATTCAAGTGGGAAAAAATTGGTGGAAAAATAACAGAGAAGCATAGTATTACAGTGCTACGCAAGCTGTTAAAAAAAGCCCCAAAAAGCTTCTACGGATGTTCGGGCTTTACGCTGGGATTTCCGAAGGAATGAATCCGATTGATTATTGGATTTCAAAAGATGCAAATCTTCATGGATTCCTCGATAAGAGCAAGGAAGAGCTTCTGAGCCAAGGAAGAAGGTATTATTCTTCTGATCTTACAGAAGACCTTTCCAAGATGTATGAAGAGGGAAACGCATCGGAGAAGGCTATGGTGCTTACGGTATTAGCCGCTACAAAGATGTATTTCAACGATTAAGAAATGAGCGCTGCCTCTGGGACAGGAGAGAACTATGCCCGGATTCTATATCAATTCAATGCCCAGTCGGGTGGTGCTGAAAAACTTGTATCCACAGCGGTGCATAATGGAAACGCTCTCAGAGGGTACTATTACCATAAAGCGTCATACCCTCAATAAGTTCATGAAGGACAAGGCATTCTGTGACACAAGCGAATTGGCGGCTGTTACGGAAGGTGTGATTCTGAACCTACGCGAACTGCTGGAGGAGTATGGTACAGCTACAGTCAATGAATTAGTTCAGGTTATGTATCGGAAGGAAGGGGAGCAGTTCTTCTCTCGTTTTGTTGGACCGTTTGCCGGTGCCCTCTACGATAAGAAACAGAAAGTCTGGCTGGTATGGACAAACCATGTGGGAGATAAAGCAGTCTTCTACTCGGTGTTGCCTGAGTTGTTCACAGCGGGTTCTCAGGTGAACTATGTGATCGATGCGTTCCGGGAGAAGTCGATCCCACTCTCCTTTGATGAGCAGGCAGCTTACCAAATGCTGACCTTCGGGTTCATGGAAGGAGACCGCACCTATGCGCAAGAAATCAAACGGCTGCGCGGCGGTCAGTATATCAAATACGAAAACGGGAAGTTGGAGGTGAAGGAATACTTCATGCTCCACCATCACCCGGAGCGATTGGCCGGAAAAAGTGACGAGGAGATCATCGACGCCCTAGACGCAGCTATGCGGCAAGCTTCTGAACTGGAATATGCCAAGGACGAAGAGTACGGGTATGAGCACTTCTCGGATTTGAGCGGCGGGCTGGATGCGCGGATGAATATGTGGATCGCCCACACGATCAAACCGAAACATATCCAGTTTATGACCTACTGCAAGGCAAATTATCTGGACGAGATCATCGCCAAACAGCTGGCGGCGCATTGGCATGATGAGATAATTGTGAAGCCGCTGGACGATGTTTTTTTCCTGTATGAGATTGACGATATCATCTTTATGAACGCAGGACTTTCCCTATATTCCGGCATTACCGGCGGAAAGAGGATGCTGGAGCATGTGAACATGGACGTTTATGGTTTGGAGCACACCGGTCAGTTAAATGGCGGGATCATTGGCACCTATCTTTCTGCCATCGGTGGAGGAAAGCAGCCGACAGGCATGTACTCTGAAAGGCTAAAGGATCGTCTGACGGAAACAAACCACGGAGACTTTGATGATCATGAGCTTTACATGCTCTATACAAGAGGCTTCCGAGGTGTGATGAACACGCAGTTGATTCGCTCCAACTATACTGAGGCGTGGACGACAACAACACATCCGGAAGTCATGCAGCTGTGTATGGATATTCCTGTGGAGAAGAGACTTAACCATTCGCTGTATAAGAAGTGGATACTGTCAAAATATCCGGAGGCGGCAAAATACAAATGGGAGAAGACGGGCGGAGTTATCAATGAGAATATGGGGCTTACGTTTGTTAGAAGAGTCATCCGTCGTGGTCCTAACAAACTCAAAAAGATGATGGGGCTGACCGTTTACAACAACAGCGGCATGAACCCAATAGATTACTGGATTGCAAATAGTTACGAACTGAGAACGTTCCTTGATACTTATGAGGAGAGCGGCCTTAAATGGCTTCCAAATAGTATATCCTCACGATTCATAACAGACCTGAGGAATCTTTATCACTCTGGTAACGCAAGTGAGAAGGCCATGGTCTTGACTGTACTATCAGCGGCAAAGCTGTATTTTGGAGAAGAAACCAATGGAGAAGTATGTCCAGAAAATTAAAACCCTGTTTAAAACGGGATTTTTCCATATTTTTGGCAGCAGTGTAATCAATAAGGTTATAGCATTTCTGAGTAGCGTTGTTCTTGTTCGTATTCTTACCAAGCCAGAATACGGAGTATTTACTTATGCCTGGAATATTTACAGCATTGTGTTGATTCTCAATGGAATGGGAATTGAATCAGGTGTGCTTCAAATCTCGAGTGAGCACTCTGGCGATATCGAGTATGCAAACAGGGCAAGTAATTACGGTATTCGGTTTGGAATTAAATTTGATTTACTTCTGTTTGCGGTAATCCTGGGTATTGGGCTGTTTGCGCCTCTCAAGATTGAGAACGCCCGTGAGGTCTTATGCCTTCTGTGCTTGCTGCCGATGGCCCAATTGCTGTTTCAAATGACGACATCTTACCTGAGAGCACAAAAAAGAAATCAAGAATATGCTCGTTTGACGGTGATTAATACCGTTATGGTATTTCTGGTTTCTGCCGGGTGCGCGTTCTTGTTTAGAGAAAAGGGACTGGTAGCAGGATATTATGTGGCATATATTGTTTCTTTCACTTTGGGACTGTTTGTCTACCATGTGAAACTATTCAATGACAGTCCTGGGTTAGAAAGCGATGATCGGAATGCATTGCTGAAGATAGCAGCTATTACGATGTGCAACAACGGCTTGTCTCAGCTGATGTATTTACTTGATGTATTTGTCCTTGGAATAGTCGATCCACAGGAAACCTTATTAGCCAGCTACAAAGTTGCAACAATGATACCATCTGCATTGGCTTTTATTCCTCTGGCGTTGATCACATATTTATATCCCTACTTTGCAGAACATCAGAATGATGGGAAATGGTGTTTGGACAAGTACAAACAGATTCTGCTTGGTATTGGAGCGTTCAACCTGGTTTTATCAGCCACCCTGTTTATAGGTGCACCTTTGATTGTCAGGCTTCTGTTTGGCGCACAGTATTTAGATGCGGTACCTGTCTTCAGGATACTTTCAGTTAACTACTTTTTCTCTGGTACATTCCGAATTCTCTCTGGGAATCTCCTGGTCACACAGAGAAAACTTAAGTTTAATTTGTTTGTTGCCATCGTATCTAGCCTTACGAATGTGATTGCAGACTATTTCTTTATCCAATGGTGGGGGTCAATCGGTGCAGCTTTAGCAACGGTGCTTGTCGTCTTCGTATCAAGTGTGCTGAGCACCACATATTTAATCTACACCTTCAGGCAAAATCGAAGAAGAGCAGAGTGAAAGGTTAAATTTTCATGAGGAAATACAGAGGCATCGATATAGGGAGATTAGTATTCGCCTGCTTGATCCCGCTATTGCACATAGGGATGAAGGGAATTGTTCCGTTTGTTGTACAACAGTATCTGGCAAGACTAGGTGTTCCCTTCTTCTACGCTGTGGCTGGCATGTTTTTGATCAAGTCAATCGAGAAGAGAGGTGCATTTCCTGCATTGAAGCAATATGCCTTCAGAGTTGGAAGGATGCTTCTGATTTGGATAGTCATCTATCTTCCGATTCTGCTGCTTCGCGAGGAAGGGCTAACCATCAGAGAACTGGTTTTTCGTACCCCAGCTTATCTGTGGTATCTGACGGGTCTGTTAGTTGCGGCGGTACCCTTTTGCCTGCTCAAAAACAGAAGGACCTTACTTAGTATCTCTCTGGCTCTTTATGCTATCGGAACTATATTTGGCGAGGCTTATGGAAAGCTTACTGGTGGGCTTCCGCTGTATGAGTCGATATTCATAACAACTCGTAATGGAGTGTTTTTCGGATTGCCTCTGATGTGTGTCGGAGAGGCCACTTGGAAAAGGGAACGAGTGCCTGCCTTGGCTTTTGCCCTTTCGGGGGTGGTACTACTGGTGGAAATAACTATCCTGTGCAGATACTCGGAGCCGGGGAGTATGTACATTGCCCTGCCAGGTTTTATATATTGCCTGGTGATTGCTTTCAGAAACTGGAATCCCAATGTTAACTCTGCGCATTTGGGCGGAATAAGTAGCGCAATATACGTAATGCAGTTTGGAATCATTACAGTGATTATGAAAGCAGCACAATTCGCAAATATATCAGGCGACTGGGTTTCTTGGTTCGTATGGTTTGCTGTGATCATTATACCCGCAGGTTTATATATGCTGCTTAGAAGGGCAAAAGGTGTCAAGATACTATTCTAATCATCAAGGACAAGGGTGAGCGTATGAACAGGATGCTATATGTTTCTTTTGAAAACTATGAGAATCGTGCAAGCGGCGTCAATAAAAAAATAACAGGACAGATGGATGCATTCAAAAAGAAGGGCAATTCCATGGATCTAGTTGCTGTATACGCAAAAGGAATTGCATTTTATAAAAACGGCGCAGAACCTGTTATTCAAAAGAGCAATAGTATTCCGAGAATTACGTTATGCTCTTGGGTAGCAAAACATGCCAGTGAGTACGATATCGTGTACATCCGTTTCCAATTTTTCTGCCCGTTTGTTTTGAACATGGTTAAAACGCTGCATCGGAACCATGTTACCACGATTATGGAAATCCCCACATATCCCTATGTCAATGAACTTCATGAACAGGGGATAAAAGGTGTTCCTAAGAGGCTTATCGATTCCACTTTCGGCTCACATTGTGCAAAGTACATTGATACTTTTGCGTCTCCATTATATGGAGGGGAGATTTTAGGAAAGAAATCAATAGAGATATATAACGGAATTGATACTGACAAGGTAACGCCAAGAAAGCCGAAAAAGGATGACGTTATAGATTTACTGGCAGTTGCTATGATGGCACCCTGGCATGGATATGACCGATTGATCGAGGGTATTCATAATTACTATGAGAATGGGGGAAAAAGAGAGATTGTTCTTCATCTTGTAGGAGAAGGGGCTGCTACTCCGGACTATCAAAAACAGATTGAAAAATACTCTTTGTATGAGCATGTTATACAGTACGGTCGGAAATTTGGAAAAGAACTAGACTCTATGTATGATATCGCCGACATTGGTGTGGGTTCACTCTCTTCTTTTTTGAAGCAAATATATAAGACGAACACGTTAAAGGTACTTGAGTATATGGCAAAAGGACTTCCTGTTGTTTGTGAAGAGGGAGAAGTAGGGATTCCTCATAATTCAAAGTACCGATTATCAATTCCCGCCGATGAATCTCCCGTTGATATGGAAGCAATTGTAAATTTTTATGATTCGATATATGGGGAAACAGATCAAATTGAAGATGTGATAAATGATATCAGAACATATTGTATCGATAATTGCAGCATTGAGGATGGATTGAAGGGAATATTTGATTTTATTAATAATTGAATAATCCATCTAATAATCAAAAAATATTGCTTTTGTGTAATGAAAAATGAAGGAAAGGATAAGACACTAATGAAGTATGCACTCATCGGCTGTGGTCGTATCTCGCCGAATCACATTGAAGCAGCGAAAAACAACCATCTAGAATTCGTCGCTATGTGCGATATCGTTCCGGAGGTCATGCAGGAGAAGTCGGATCGCTTTGGGCTGGAAGCAGTTCATAAGTATACCGACTACAAAGAACTGCTGGAGAAGGAAAAGCCCGAGTTAGTAGCGATTGCGACTGAATCCGGAAAACACGCTGCCATTGCCTTAGACTGTATTGCTGCTGGATGCCATGTGATTATCGAGAAGCCTATTGCCCTATCCATCGCTGATGCAGATGCCATTATTGAAGCTGGAAAGAAGGCTGGTGTCGTTGTCTGTGCCAACCATCAGAACCGCTTTAATAAATCGGTGCAGTACATGCGGAAGGCGCTGGAAGCAGGACGGTTTGGCAGGCTTTCCCATGGTGCCGCTCATGTCAGATGGAATCGCGGGAAAGGCTACTACGATCAAGCACCGTGGCGCGGGACATGGGCACAAGATGGTGGCTGTTTAATGAATCAGTGTATTCACAACATCGATCTCCTCCGTTGGTTCATGGGAGACGATATTGATGAGGTCATGGCTTATACTGATCAGCTTGAGCACCCGTATCTTGAGGCAGAAGACCTAGGCATGGCGTTAGTGAAATTCTCTAACGGTTCCTACGGTTTGATCGAAGGGACGACGAATGTCTACCCGAAAAATCTTGAAGAAACTCTCTACATATTCGGAGAGAAGGGCACGGCAAAGGCTGCCGGTACAAGCGACAACATTATTGAGGAATGGCGCTTTGCTGACGAATTGGACGATCCGGAAGAAGTGAAGAAACGCTTTAGCGAGAATCCACCCAACATTTATGGCTTTGGTCACACACCTCTTTACGCGGATGTGATTGACGCTATTGTAAAAGGAAGAGCTCCGTTAGTGGATGCCGAAGCCGGTAAACGTGCCCTGGAACTTGTCTTGGCTATTTATAAATCCGCAGCAGAACATAGACCTGTGAAGCTGCCGTTGGAGAATTGTTCCACGATGGATTTTGTAGGTCGATTTGAAAAGCAGGAGGCTTAAATGAGCGAGTATTTTGTTCACCCCACAAGCGTTATTGATGATGGAGTCATAATTGGAGAAGGTACAAAGATCTGATATTTTTGCCATATTCAGGAGGGGGCAAGAATCGGGAAGAAGTGCTCTCTCGGGCAGAACGTAAACATTAGTAATAACGTGAAGGTCGGAGATGGATGCAAGCTTCAGAACAACGTGAGCCTTTATGAAGGCGTTGAGCTGGAAGACGATGTTTTCTGTGGCCCTTCCTGCGTGTTCACTAATGATCTGACACCAAGAGCAAAGTATCCGAAAGGACGGGCGGCTTATAAAAAGACTCTGATTAAGCGCGGAGCATCAATAGGAGCAAATGCCACTGTTGTCTGTGGGAACACAATTGGTGAATGGGCAATGATTGCAGCCGGTGCGGTTGTTACATCAGACGTCCCGAATCACGCTTTAATGATGGGTGTACCTGCCCGTATTCGTGGGTGGGTCTGCGAATGTGGAGATGTGTTGTCTGATGATCTTGTCTGCAATCGGTGTGGGCGCACTTATAAAGAAGCTCCTGAAGGACTGGAGGAAGTAAAGTAAATGCAATTTAGAGATTTACCAAAGCAGTATGAAGTGCTGAAGCCGCAGATTGATGCGGCCATGATGGGAGTGGCGGCTTCTGCTCATTTTATCTCCGGACCGGAGGTGAAGGAGCTAGAGAAAGCACTGGCGGGGTATGTCGGTGTGAAGCACTGTATTACCTGTGCGAACGGAACAGATGCTATTGCCATTGCTATGCGAGCCTGGGGGGTCGGGAAAGGCGATGTGGTGTTTGTGCCTGATTTCACATTCTTCTCTTCCGGAGAATGCCCTGCTGATGAGGGCGCGACTCCTATTTATGTGGATGTTGATCAACGCACATATAATCTGGACGCCGCAAAGCTGGAAGAAGCAGTAAAGAAGGTTGTCGCCGAAGGAAAGTATAAGGCAAAGGCAGTCGTTGCTGTTGATCTGTTTGGCCTTCCGGCTGACTATCCGGCAATTAAGGCCGTTTGCGAGAAGTATGGACTTCGCTTGCTTGAGGACGCTGCGCAGGGCTTTGGAGGCAACATCAACGGAAAGATGACCTGCTCTTTTGGTGATATTTCCACAACTTCTTTCTTCCCTGCAAAACCGTTGGGATGCTATGGCGATGGTGGCGCAATCTTTACCGACAATGATGAATGGGCGGACCTAATCCGTTCCATCTGTGTTCATGGCAAGGATACCAGCAATCCCAATGATCCAAATGCCAAGTATAACAACATCCGGCTTGGCAAGAACAGCCGCCTCGATACTCTTCAGGCTGCAATTCTTCTGCCCAAGTTCAAAGCATTTGTGGATTATGAACTGGCTGATGTGAATAAGGTTGCTGGATGGTACACCGAAGAGTTGAAGGATACGGACCTGGTATTGCCTGTGATCGCAGAAGGGTATTACAGCTCTTGGGCACAGTACACTGTGCAACTCCCAAAGAGCGTAGATCGGAAAGAACTCCAGGCAAAGCTGAAGGCTGCTGGCATTCCTTCTATGGTCTACTATGCAAAGCCGATGCATCTGCAGGGAGCGTTTGCCGGAACGGACAGCGCCATAGCTGATTGCCCAGTTACAGAGCAGCTGTGCGCGACGGTTCTTAGCCTTCCGCTTGATCCATATAAGACCAAAGAGGATATCGACTTTGTGGTAGCAGAGCTTAAGAAGGCTCTTTGATCAGATTTCACGCTCGGGACGCGAGGAATAAGTAAGGTTGTCAATTTGAAGTCAAGGTGCTGTGTCTCCCGATGCACCAATGCAATTGTAGGACGATATCAAAGTCGGCCGAATCGCAAAGAAAAGAAGGAGTTTGAAAAGATGGAATTTAATAAGATTTACCAAGGCCTTATCTCCGGTACTGAGAAGCTGGCCCTTGTTGGCCTTGGCTATGTAGGCATGCCAATTGCAGTTGAGTTTGCAAAGCATGTAAAAGTCATCGGCTTTGATATCAACGAGAAGCGCGTAGATGAATACCGGAATGGTATTGATGCCACTAACGAGGTCGGGGAAGCAATTAAGAACACAACTGTGGACTTTACTGCTGATCCAACCAGACTGAAAGAAGCAAAATTTATCATCGTCGCAGTTCCGACGCCGGTCAACCCGGATACCACACCGGATTTGCGTCCTGTAAAGGGAGCTTCCAAAACAGTAGGTCAGAACCTTACACCTGGCAGTATTATTGTCTTCGAGTCCACAGTCTATCCGGGTGTTACTGAGGACATATGCGTGCCGATTATTGAAAAAGAATCCGGACTGAAGTGTGGAGTGGATTGGAAGATTGGGTACAGCCCGGAGCGTATCAATCCTGGCGATCGTGTGCATACTCTGACTACAATCCGTAAAATTGTCTCCGGCATGGACGAGGAATCCGCTCGTGAAATCAAGAAGGTCTATGACATCGTGATCAAGGCAGGAACTGTTCCTGTATCTACAATCAAAACAGCAGAGGCTGTCAAGGTTGTCGAGAACAGCCAGCGTGATATCAACATTGCTTTTATGAACGAGATTGCCATGATTTGTGACCGTATGGGTATCGATACGGATGAAGTGCTCTACGGCATGAATTCCAAGTGGAACGCCATCGGTTTCCGGCCCGGGCTTGTCGGAGGACATTGCATCGGCGTTGATCCTTATTATCTGACCAATGCGGCGGAAATGCTCGGCTACCACAGTCAGATCATCCTGAATGGAAGAAAAGTAAATGACAGCATGGGCGGTTTCGTCGCGGATGCAGCTATTAAAGAGATGATCGAGGCGGGCATGGCACCAAAGAAGGCGACGGTTGTCATTCTTGGCATCACATTTAAAGAGAACTGCCCAGATACCCGTAACAGCAAGGTTGTAGACATCATCAACCGCTTAAAGGAGTATGAGATTAACCCTGTTGTTACCGATCCATGGGCAGATGTTGCGGTTGCAAAGCACGAATATGGTGTGGATCTGGTTGCCTGGGAAGATATCCCAAAAGCAGATTGTGTAATCGTTGCGGTTGGCCACAATGAGTTCCGTTCCATGTCCATGATGCAGATGAAGGAATTGTTTAAGGCTGAGATACCAGATGAAGAGAAGGTATTGATAGACGTTAAGAGCCTTTACCGTATGGATGAACTTAAAGCATCCGGAATGCGGTTCTGGAGATTGTAAATAACTGGCGGTATGGGACCGCTTTAGCAAAGACCCTTTCCCCATAGCATTAGCTGTGACAGGCGGCAAAAATCTATGAATGAAAGGAAACCCATGAATGGAAACCCCTGTGTATTTTAACCTGTACGACCGACTGATCAGAGGCGAGGAGAAACTTGCGCTTGTAGGGCTTGGCTATGTGGGAATGCCTATAGCAGTTGAGTTCGCGAAGCATGTTAAGGTGATCGGTTTCAACCACAACGAGCATCGCATTCAGCAGTACAAGAGCGGTATCGACCCGACAAATGAGGTCGGTAATGAGGTGATTTCGAGGACAACGGTTGACTTTACAAGCGATGAAAAACGCCTTGCTGAAGCAAAGTTCATCATTGTCACTGTGCCAACCCCAGTGAAGGATGACAATAATCCTGACCTTGGACCGGTAGAGAACGCGAGCAGAATCGTCGGTCGGTACATGGTTCCCGGAACGATTGTAGTTTATGAATCCAGAGTCTACCCCGGTGTGACGGAAGATATCTGCATTCCTATTTTGGAAAAAGAGAGCAGACTGAAATGCGGAGTTTACTTCAAGATTGGCTATAGCCCGGAGCGGATTAATCCCGGAGATCGTGTCCATACACTCACAAGCATACGGAAAATCGTATCCGGTATGGACGAAGAATCAGCTGAGGTGATAAAGAAGGTTTATGATATTGTCATCAAGGCAGGGACATTTCCTGTAAGCAATATTAAGACAGCCGAAGCCGTGAAGGTCATCGAAAACAGTCAGCGGGATATCAATATTGCTTTCATGAACGAAATCGCGATGATTTGCGACCGCCTGGGAATTGATTCAGATGAAGTTCTCGCTGGTATGAATACCAAGTGGAATGCACTGGGCTTCAAACCCGGTCTGGTTGGCGGCCACTGTATAGGCGTTGATCCCTATTATTTGACGAATGTTGCAGAGCGCCTTGGCTACCACAGTCAGATCATACTCAATGGCCGAAAGGTAAACGACAGCATGGGAGCCTATGTTGCTGACGCAGCAATCAAGCAAATGATTGAGGCTGGTCTGGCTCCCAAAAAAGCGAAAGTCATCATCCTTGGGATCACCTTCAAGGAGAACTGCCCGGACACCAGGAATAGCAAGGTTAACGACATCATCAAGCGGTTGGAGGAATACGAGATCGTCCCACAGGTAACCGATCCTTGGGCAGACCCTGAGATTGCAAAGCATGAGTATGGGGTTGACCTGATACCATTTGAGGACGTAAAGGATGCAGACTGCATCATCGTTGCTGTCGGATATAAAGAGTTTAGATCACTGTCAATGGCTCAGATTAAGGGATTTTTCAAGGCTGACCTTAAAGACGAGGAAAAAGTCCTGATTGACATGAAGAGCCTTTACAGAATGGATGAATTGAGGGCATCCGGAATGAGATTCTGGAGATTAGAATCTGTGCTTCCATGAGAGGCACTTGGAACGGTAGTTAGAAGGAGAAAGAGAAACATGGTAAACGTAATTGGACTCGGTTACATTGGTCTGCCTACAGCGCTGATGATGGCCTCCCATGGAGTCGAAGTAGTCGGTACAGACTACAATGCAGAGCTGGTCGCTACTCTGAACGCGGGGAAAACGACCTTCAAGGAAAAGGGACTGGATGAGCTGTTCCAAGATGCTCTGAACGCGGGTGTGAAATTCAATACGGAATATCAGGTGACGGATACGTATATTGTCTCCGTTACCGACACCCTATGATAAGTTCAGCAAAAAGGTTGACGCAGTGTATGTTGTTGCTGCTGTGAAAGATGTTCTGAAGGTAGCTCCGAAAGGCGCAACACTTGTGATTGAATCCACGGTATCCCCAGGAACTATCGAGAAGAGCGTAAGGCCTGTACTGGAGGCCGAGGGCAGAACCGATATCAACCTTGTCCATGCCCCGGAACGCATTATCCCTGGGAACATGGTCTATGAACTGCTTCATAACAATCGCACCATCGGCGCAGATGATAAAGCTATCGGTGAAAAAGTGAAGGAACTCTATGCGTCTTTCTGCCAGGGCGAGATTGTGGTTACCGATATCAAAACGGCTGAAATGACGAAGGTTGTGGAGAACACCTTCCGTGCCGTCAATATCGCCTTCGCCAACGAGTTGGCGAAGATCTGTCGCCATGACAATATGGATGTGTATGAGATCATTAAAATATGCAACATGCATCCCCGTGTGAATATCCTCCAGCCCGGCCCCGGCGTTGGTGGACATTGCATCTCCGTCGACCCGTGGTTCCTGGTCGGAGATTATCCGAGCCTTGCTAAGGTTATTGACGAATCCATGAAGACCAACGATGGAATGCCGGATTTCGTGCTGAATCGCATCTACGAGATCATGAAGAAAAAGGGCATGACGGACATCACTCGTGTCGGTCTCTATGGCCTTACTTACAAGGAAAACGTGGATGATATGCGGGAATCTCCCACGCTCCAACTGCTGGAGAGCCAGGAGCGCCATCTTGCCACTGGGCTCAAAGTCTATGACCCGTTCATCTCGAAGGATGTCGTTGCCAACCAGTACCACGATCTGGACGAGTTCCTCGCTGCTGTAGACTTTGTGGTCGTGATGGTCAAGCACAACGAGATCAAAGAAAACATGGAGAAGCTGGCTGGCAAGGTTGTTCTGGACTGCCATAACATCATTAATCTGCCTGACGTATACCATATTTAAAATCCAACGCTCTCCGGGATAAAGGGAGAACAGCGCACTACTCCAACAATACTCAGCATCGACCCTGGCTGGCGGGTCACCAATTACAAGCCCAGCCAGAAGAGCGGGCAGAGATTTTGAAGGAGTAGAGCAATGGTTAATGTCATAGGACTTGGATACATCGGACTGCCGACAGCACTTATGATGGCATCCCACGGCGTGGAGATTGTTGGAACCAACCACAGCCAAGGGAAGGTTGACATGCTGAAGGCGGGAAAAACCACCTTCAAAGAAGCAGGATTGGATGAACTGTTTCAGGCAGCTCTTGACGGCGGCATTAAGTTCACCACGGAGTATCAGGTTGCGGATGTGTATATCGTCTCCGTCCAAACCCCATACGACAAGTTCACCAAGAAGGTGGAGATGCAGTATGTTACCGCCGCAATTGGTGATGTCCTGAAAGTAGCTCCAAGGGGCGCGATTATCGTTATTGAATCGACGGTGAGTCCGGGAAGTATTGATAAGTACATCCGGCCGTATGTCACGGAGAAGGGCTTCAAGATCGGCGAGGATATACACCTTGTTCATGCGCCAGAGCGGATCATTCCCGGCAACATGATTTATGAGCTGCTTCACAATGACAGGACTATTGGTGCCGACGATCCGGAGATCGGTGAGAAGATCAAAGCCCTATACGCAACATTCTGCGGTGGAAATATCGTCGTGACGGACATCAAAACAGCGGAGATGACAAAGGTCGTGGAGAATACCTTCCGCGCTGTCAATATCGCGTTTGCCAATGAGTTGGCGAAAATATGCCGTCACGATGGAATGGATGTGTACGAAATCATCCGTATTTGCAATATGCATCCTCGTGTAAATATCCTTCAGCCTGGTCCCGGTGTCGGTGGACACTGCATCTCAGTCGATCCGTGGTTTTTGGTTGGAGACTATCCTTCTCTGGCGAAGGTTATAGACGAGTCCATGAGGACCAATGATGGCATGCCGGATTTCGTGCTCAACCGCATTTACGAGATCATGAAGGAAAAGGGTATGACGGATATTACCCGTGTTGGTTTGTACGGCCTGACCTATAAGGAAAACGTGGATGATATGCGGGAATCTCCCACGCTCCAACTGCTGGAGAGCCAGGAGCGGCATCTTGCTACTGGTCTGAAAGTTTACGATCCGTATATCACTAACGACGTAGTACCGAATCAGAAGCAGACACTATTTGACATTACGACAAGTATCTTGGAAAAGATCAAAGCGGTTCTGGAAGAGGTCAAGCCGGATGTGGTTTTGGTGCATGGCGATACAAGTACCACATTCGTAACCGCACTGGCCTGCTTCTATCTTCAAATACCGGTCGGGCATGTGGAAGCAGGGCTCCGAACTTACAACATCTACAGCCCTTATCCGGAGGAATTCAACCGTCAGGCTGTGGGCATCATCAGCAAATACAATTTCGCTCCGACGCAGCTGGCGGCAGATCACCTGATAAAAGAGGGAAAAGACCCAAGCACAATCTATATCACCGGGAATACGGTCATCGATGCCATGCAACATACGGTGAAAGAGGATTATACGCATCCGGAGCTTGACTGGGTAGGCGACGGAAAACTGATCTTTATCACGGCGCATCGCAGGGAAAGTCTCGGAGAGCCGATGCACCATATGTTCCGGGCGATAAGACGTGTCCTTGACGAACACCCGGAGTGTAAGACCGTTTACCCGATTCATATGAATCCTGTCGTGAGGCAAGCCGCAGATGAGGAACTTGGCGACTGCAACCAGATCCACATCATAGAACCGATAGAAGTCTTCGATTGCCACAACTTCGAAGCACGGTGCCATCTGTGCCTGACCGATTCGGGAGGAATCCAGGAGGAGTGTCCGTCCTATGGCCGTCCCGTGCTCGTCATGAGAGATACGACGGAGCGCCCGGAAGGCGTGGATGCTGGAACTCTTCGATTGGTCGGAACGAATGAAGAGGTAATTTACCAGAACTTCAAAGAGCTTCTTGAAAATCAGGAAGCATACGACAAGATGGCGCATGCCTGCAATCCATACGGAGATGGGCATGCCTGCAAGCGTATAGCAGACATTCTTGAATTCGGAACATATGAGCCGTGGGTGGCAGGGAATTAAATAGCGGAGTTGGCCACATCAGTTGAGTATTTTGGTAACTGTAATTGCTGAAGCTGCCTTGCTATCAATCCTGCGATATCTGGTGAAAAAAACAGATAACAAGAAAAAGCTTCGAATAATCGCGTTATCGATTCTCCTGATGTACTTTGTGTGTTTGTTTATGATCACCCTGGGGAACAGAACATCCGATAGCGCAGGTGAAACAAACTTGATTCTTTTCAGTACTTTCAGACGGATGTTTGCACCAACCCTGCATCGTCTTCAGGAATGGGGATTCCCTCGAGGCTTACAGGAACTAAAGTGGATAGGATATCCGAGTTGGGAAAGTATTGTTCATAATTTGTTGCTGCTGGTTCCACTAGGTTATTTAGCACCAATGAGCATTAGGATTATAAATACTTGGTGGAAGCCTCTGTTAACAGGCTTTGTGATATCCCTGTTGATTGAAACAGCTCAGTTGGTATTTCACAGGGGGTGGTTCGATGTGGATGACATCTTCTTAAACACGCTCGGCACTATAGGCGGATGGTGCTTGTATAAACGAATAATAGAACCGATAACAGTAAGAGAACAGAAACCAGAGGAGAATACGGTATGACACAGGCTCAAGAAGAACTAATCATGATAATAAGGAATGTAGCCTGTGAATATGCTCTTCCTGATGGTTTTTCTATAATTGATCCGGACGAGCTATACCAATTGGCAAAAGCACACGATATTGCTCACTTCGTCGGATATGCAGTTGATAAACGCAGGATTTCTGTTGCGGATGAAGGTATTCGTAAGGCATTTCGCCAGCAGTATTTCAAGGCAACACGCCGTGTGATCATTCTTGAAAACGAGATCAAGAACATCAGAGATGTTTTTGAGAATTCTGGAATAGACTTCATCCTTTTGAAAGGTGCAGTTATTCGTAAACTGTATTCTGCCGACTGGATGAGGGTCAGTGGAGATATTGATATTCTTGTCCGGGCAGATGAGTTGGATAGAGCGGAACAAGTCTTGGTAAAGAGACTGAATTATAGTGTTACAAGTGAGGGAGCACATCATGATCATGTAACGGCTCCCAGCGGTTTTCACGTTGATCTTCATTTTACGCTGACAGAGCGGGAAGGGCAGGCAAAACCATTCCTCGAGGATGTATGGAACAGGTGTTCCGTTGTTGAAGGAAAAAAGCATGAGTATCAGATGGATGACGAGATGTTTTATCTCTTCCATATGTTTCATACAGCTATTCACTTTCAACTTGGCGGATGTGGGATGAGGCCTGTTTTGGATACATGGCTTTTGAACCATAGAATTGAATTCGATCAGGAAAAGCGGCGGATTCTTTTACAACAGACTGGGCTCATGCAATTTGCAGAGACAATGGAGAAACTGGCAGAAGAATGGTTTTCTGGGGTCGATGCCTCTGGAATCGAAGATGTTGAAAGATACATTTTTACTGGAGGTCTTTATGGGGGCACACAAAGGATCGCGGCAGCACAGGCGCAGAATAGCAGCCGGTTCGGTTACCTCATCAAGAGAGCATTTCCACCCATTAGTACGATGAAAATAGTCGGATATCCGATTGTGGAGAAGTGGAAAGTACTTCTGCCGTTCTGCTGGATACACAGACTCATAAGAGGATTTATGCAGGGGAAAGGCAAACTGGTACCATACGAGTTTCAAAAAACAAAAGAAGAAACTGGACGATCAATGGAGATATCTGAATTGTTTATGAAACTGGGGCTGCAGTAAAAAGTATGGCAACCTGAAAGGATACAAAATGAGAGGAACGAAACAATGGAGAACAGTGTCCTTGTCAGCGTAATCATACCAGTGTTTAACACAGCACAATATCTCGATAATGCTGACATCTTATTCAAACGACTCGGATTGTAAATCAAATGATGATAAAACCACAAGAACAGAGAACAGTTGGAGTGATTAAATCATGAAGGTCCTTGTGACCGGCGCCAAGGGCTTCGTCGGTCGAAACCTGGTGGAGAATCTCAAGTGCATCCGGGACGGGAAGAATCGGATGCGGCCCGATCTGAATATAGAAACCATCTACGAGTACGATATCGACAATACGCAGTCGGAGCTGGACCGGTTCTGCTCCGATTGCGATTTCGTCTTCAACCTGGCCGGGGTCAACCGTCCGAAGGATCCGAAGGAGTTCCGGGAGGGCAACTTCGGGTTCGCGTCCACGCTGCTGGACACGCTGAGAAAACATGGCAACCGGTGCCCCGTGATGCTCAGCAGCAGCCTGCAGGCTACCCTGGCGGGGCGGTTCGGCACCTCGGAATACGGCCTTTCCAAACGCGACGGCGAGGAGCTGTTTTTCCGCTATGCCCGGGAGACAGGAGCGACGGTGTATGTCTATCGTTTCCCGAATCTGGTGGGCAAGTGGGTGCGCCCCTACTACAATTCCGCCGTGGGCACCTTCTGCAACAACATCGCCAACGACCTGCCGATCACGGTCAACGATCCGGGGGTGGAGCTGGAGATGCTGTTCGTTGAGGATCTGATCGAAGAGATGTACGACACGATGGAGGGACATCCGCACCGGGCGGAGTACCCGAAGACGGGGGATACCGTCGACGGCGTCACCTACGACGGCCTGACGCCCCGGCCCTGCGAAAACGGTCGCTACTGCTATGCGCCCGTGACCCATAAGGCTACCCTGGGCCGCATCGTGGAGCTCCTGCACATCTTTCACGACCAGCCCCGGACGCTGATCATGCCGTCCATCCCCGACGGCAGCTTTGAGAAAAAGCTGTACTCGATGTATCTTTCCTATCTGCCGAAGGAGAAGGTAGCCTTCGACCTGAAGATGAATTGTGACGCGCGCGGCAGTTTTACGGAGCTGCTGAAGACCGTCGATCACGGCCAGTTCTCCGTGAACATTTCGAGGCCCGGCATCACCAAGGGGCAGCACTGGCACAACAGCAAGTGGGAGTTTTTCATTGTAGTTGCTGGCCACGGCCTCATTCAGGAGCGGAAGATCGGCACGGACGAGGTTATGGAGTTCGAGGTCTCCGGCGATCGCATCCAAGCGGTCCACATGCTGCCGGGCTACACCCACAACATCATCAACCTCTCCGAGACCGAAAACCTGGTCACCCTCATGTGGGCCAACGAGATCTTCGATCCGAAGCGTCCGGACACCTTTGGAGAGCCCGTCTGATCCGTGCCGCCGCTTGAAGCGGATATGGACACAGCGCAAGCGCAGAGCGGCAAAAAAGGCGGCAGGAGCTATTTTAGGCTGGCGATCCGGAACACCGCTGATAACGATCGGCATCTGAAAGTGCTCCGGGAGGAATTGAAATAATGGTTCATTCGTAACGAATAACGATCCGGAGATGGCGAAAGCTGTCTCCGGATCGATTCTTTTTGAAAGCAAGGTGCTTGTGCTGACAGGGACCTTAGGCAGGACGCAATCAGCCAAAGTTGACGATGACCTCGTTGATGTCAGGGTCCTTGAACCAATCTATAGGGACGTTCCAAGAAAGCCTGGTTTTGAAACCGATGGCGTCGCTCAGGCGGATAGTGGCATCCTTGGAGGAAGCCTTGAGATCGTTCAGGCTTTGCAGGATATCTGCTTCCAGGGAGGAAAGCTCCTGATCTGCAACCTTGTTTTCCTCTGTCCAGTTCTTCTTGTTGGAAGTCTTCTCCCGCCATGGGGCAGTTGCGTAGCGGCTCGAGAGGGTGTCTTTGGCACTGTCGAAGCCGTCCTTCAGAGCGACATAGGCGCGATAACAGTCGCTGTAAATGGCAATCTGCTCTTCGGTGAAGGATTCGCCAGCGTCCTTCTGCTCCTGGACCTGGGTCAGCACCTTCTCAGCTTGCCGCATATACTTCATAGCGGAGAAACCCACGGTATGGAGCCAGCGCTCGAATTGCCGGGTACAGATGCCCACAGGTTCCGCTTCAATGCCGAACACCTCCCGGATGATGTCGAGCCGATTCTGCTGATCCACGTACGCATACCGCCACTCATATTCGACCTGTCCCAGATCGCCGAACATGGAGCGGGTCTGAATGCTGTTGCTGTCCAGATTGGCTGCGTAGTTAGCCAGGGCGGTGGTCTGGCTCAGAGTGGCGTTGGTATAGATGCCGCTGTTGGCGGCGTTTATCAGGGCGGGGATCTGAGAGAGTTTTCCTTCATTCTTCAGCTTTTTGAAGATAGCTACCATCATCCGCCGCTGCCGGGCGGTGCGGGAACTGTCCAAACCGTCTGCCTGGTTCCGAATGCGCAGATACCCCATGACCGCGTCACCGTCCAGATGATGCATGCCCTTGCCGTAGGTCCGTCGGCCGTTCATGGAGGTGAACCGCTGATCCACATCGTAGTCGATGCCGCCGATAGCGTCCACAATGTCAACGACCGCCTGAAAGTCCAGGCCGTAGTAGTAGGGGATAGAGATGCCGCCCATCCATTCCTCCGCTGCCCGACAGGTCAGCAAAAAGCCGTCCGCCAACTCGTCGGACTTTCCGGTAGGCCGCTTCCAGCCCCCCAGGCCTACGTTGAAGACGCCGTTGAGCTTATAGTAGCCGTAGTAGCCAGGGGCGGTGGTCAAGGTGTCCCGGGGCAGGGAGATCAGGTCCACCTTGTTCTCGTCGAAGTTGATGGCGATGAGCATCATCACGTCCGTGTGGGGCATGGTGCCGCTGGTGGTGCCGCCGTTTTCAAAGGCATCGATGCCCATGAGCAGGATGTTCAGCCGCTCCACGGGCTTGGGCGTAGCTGTCGCTTCTGGCGTGGCGGCGGGGACCGGTGTCCCTTCCGGCGCCTGGGC
>Ga0247610_10001503_pt1 | contig 28970 bp, 22 predicted proteins | sample 174DNAGHGhighgp2_FD_193483 | JGI IMG/M metagenome (GOLD analysis project Ga0247610, IMG submission 193483) | Sheep rumen microbial communities from Palmerston North, Manawatu-Wanganui, New Zealand - 1742 DNA GHGhigh gp2 | ecosystem: Host-associated > Mammals > Digestive system > Stomach > Rumen...
TATAATGGGAGTTTTAGCCAATTTGTTTAGTGGATAAAATGAATAATTGCGAAGTTTTTTTCAAGAAAAGTGAGGTTTTTTTGAGGCATCTTTCATGGAACTATACCTATTTATATCTACTTTTGCGGTGAAAACAACCACTGACATAAAACAACAAAATCAATATTAAAACTAAAAAAGCGTATGAAAAAACTATTATTATTTATGTGTGCCTTCCTGGCGTCACTGACGGTGGGGGCGCAGAATCTGGCGTTGAATAAAACGGCAATTTCTACATCTGGTACTGCTGGAGCTGCCGTTGACGGTAATACTGGCACTCGATGGGAATCAGCGCACTCTGACTCACAAACATGGCAAGTTGATTTGGGAGAAGCAGCAACATTCAATACTATTGTTATCTTGTGGGAAGGTGCTTATGGCAAGACCTTCACTATTGAGGCCGGTAACGAAGTTGATGGTGATGGTTATCTTACGGGTGGTACTCAAATCGTCGAAATTACTGACCAGTCATTGGCAGGTTTTCCTTATAAACAAACTTTAACGTTTGCTAATACCACAGCACGCTACATTAAGTTTAATGGTATAGCACGTGGAACTCAATATGGCTATAGCTTCTGGGAATTTGAAGTTTATAATATTGGAGAACAGACTTTGGCCTCCTTGTTACTTTCACCTGCAAATGCAGATAAAGCCGATGAATCAAAATCAGCTTGTAAGGTGGGTGAGTCTATTTTGATAACGCCGAAGGCAAAAGATACAGAAAACATTGATTATCCTACTGATGGTATAGTTTATAGTGCTACCAATGGTACAATAACAGAAGCAGGTGTATTCACACCTTCTGCAAAAGGTCTTTGCACAATTACAGCAACCCTCGGCGACAAAAATGCTACAGCTACTATCTATGCTTACGAAGGTGATAATCTTTTGTTGAACAAGACAGGAGTTACGAATCCTGAAGCAACTAACGTTAATTTGTTCTTTAATGGTAATTGGGGCGATCGTGGTGGCTTAGGTAAGCCTGGTGATGGGCATACATGGGTATATGTTGACCTTGATGCTTATTACACGATTGATCTTGTTGATATAAAACAGGAACAAGCATGTGGTAAGAACTATACTATTCAGTTCTCACATGATGGTGAATCATGGACGTCAGCATATACTGTAGAGAACGAGGCAGGAATGGCAGGTGATGTACGTCACTATTTCTATGGAAGCAGTAATAATACTGACGTACGATATGTGCGCTTTGATTGTACAAAACCTGCTACTGAGTGGGGAGTATCGATTTATGAGTTTGCCGCATACGGTGTGAAGACAGGGGATGTCGCTGATGATATAGCTCCTGTACTTGATATTGCGGAAGTTACAGGTACTTCGCCCTCCATCATTACACTTCGATTGAAAGCAACAGACGAAACGGCATCTGTAATCAGTTATATCATTACCAATACTTCAGATGCTAATCATTCCTATACTACGACAGGTAATAGTGGCGAGGAAATATTCTTTGACCTTACAGGTTTAGAATCAGGCATTAACTATACATTCTCCGTAGTGGCCAAAGATTCAAAAAATCTTTCAGAGTCCCAAAATGTAAGCGCTACAACGTCTGTTTTAACAGATGTACCTGTACCGACAGCAACTAATGTCATACCCGTTTATGGTACAGCATTGGGGAATGCTGATAAATATGACTTCTATGATTGGGGTGGTGGCTCAGGAAAATCCATAACTATTAATAGCGTAACTGCTTATGAGATAGATAATTTTAGGTGGTTCGGCTCACAGTTTGATGCCTTAGATGCCTCTTCTATGACTACACTTCATTTTGATATTTATCCATATAAGACAACCACGTTAGCCATAATTCCTATTAATGGTAATGTAGAGGGTGCAGGTAATCAGCCAGAAAAGGGCTATCAGTTTGATGTTATAGGTGGTCAGTGGAATGCACTTGAAATACCTGTTTCAACTATTGTTGCTGATGGAGTTACTATGACAAAATTCTATCAGATAAAGTATGTTTCCAAGGTAGTAAATAAAGCCGCAGTTGGTGCACCCGATGGTTTTGAGAATGGTGACGGTACTTTGACTTTCATTGTGGGCAATGTTTACCTTTATGGCGATGAAATAGCAGACACAGAAGCCCCAGTTATGACTAAGGCAGAAGCAACAACGGTGAAAGATACAAAGGTTACACTGACAGTAAGTGCTACAGACAACAGCAATGGTACGTTGACTTATAGTGTCAAGAATGGTGCTTCTGAAATCGCAACAGGAACAGGTAAGGCTGGTGATGATGCAACAATTGAGGTAACAGGTCTGACTCCAGAAACAACCTATAATCTGACTGTAACTGCTACCGATGCTAAGGGTAATGTTTCTACAGCTATGAATGTTGCAGAATTCACAACAGAATCTACTCCAAGTGTGATTGGCACATCTGGAACAGGAATTACTGGAACAAATGGTGGAGGTACTGCTGGTCTTGAGTACTCATATGAATTTGTTGAAGATGCAACAGGTGTAAATGTGACATTTACATGTACCAATGTCAGCAATTATACCGGTTTAGTATCATATGTATGGGACAATACCGCTGGTTTTTCAGAAATCGGAAGTGGGGATGCTTCAATTACGAAACACCTTGACTATGCTGTAGGAACAACTATCAAGGTTGCATGTAAATGGGCATATGCAGGCGGAATGTCTGTAACTGACTATATTGAATACACTCTTCAGGGTGCTTCTACATCAACGGTAACCGCAAATGTAGGAACTTACCAGTGGGCAACATTCTGTAGCGATAAGGATCTCGATTTTACTAATGTAACTGATGTGAAAGCATATATTGTTACAGGTCTTGAGAATGGAGCAGTAGCTACTCAACAGATTACTGGTGCTGTAAAGGCAGGAACAGGATTATTGTTAAACAGTGATGCTGCCGGTGAGTTTGCTATTCCTGTTGCAACAGGTGAAGCTGCTGATTATTCAACAACGAATAAAATGATTGGTGTTACAGAATCCACCAAAACAGTTGAGAAGGCTGAAACAGGATATGTGAATTACATTCTGTCTGTTGTTGATGGTAAAGCTGCTTTCAAGTATGTAAATAGTACTGCTGCTGAATTGGTTAAAGGTCAGGCCTATCTGCATATTGAAGGTAATATTGAAACAGCTGCTCCAATGCTGTCAATCGATGGGGATGGCGAAACATCAGGTATCTCTTCTTTGGAGAATAATCGACAGATAAAGGATGGTGTATATTATGACCTTTCTGGTCGTCGTGTTTCTCAGCCTACAAAGGGATTGTATATACTGAATGGCAAAAAGGTTATTATCAAATAAGTATAAGGAGAGCAGAATATGAAAAAGCAATATATCATTCCTGAGTTGGAGACTGTAACAATAAGTACATCCCATTTTTTGGCTGCAAGCAATCCTAAGGTTACAGGTAGCGAATATCAAGAAGGTGATCCTAAGTTAGCACCTGAATATTACGACGTATTCGACGAAGGCGAAGAGGATTTGGATTGGTAAGAAGTAAAAGTGTTAATATAATAAGTAGTAGGAAGGGGCTGCACCTGTTAGTAGGTTGCAGCCCCTTTGTTTACTATGTCCATATATTTGTGAGTTTACACCAGGTGTAACGGGTGATACATATAGGTGCATCGGGTGTTTAATACAGTCAGAAAGGGTAATCTATTTAGATGCATCGGGATTATCACGGCCGTGATAAAATAATATCACGCCCGTGATAATGTTTTATCGCGAGCGTGATAAGGTTATTTAGCGTACGTGATAATCCCCCGATTATTACGTTTCCTAATATTGTTCACTTGGGATGTAATGGTTCATTTGTCCCTCCCTTTTTGTAGTGCAAATATACAAAAAAACGAGAAGAAATGCAAGTAAAAGGCGAAGTTTTTTTGCACATTTCACAAACTTGTGAAACTTAAGAAATATTCATTACATGGTGTGAGGAGTGGAAAAGTGGATGTTTGGTAGTGCGTGGTAAGCAAAATGCCCATGTGCAGGGTGTTTCAGGCTGTTTGCTGATAGGCGTGATATGGAGAAAAGGATATGGCGAAAGGCAAAAGGTGAGGTTTTTATGAGGCTTTTTCTATAGGGTTATTGTTGTTTTATGCTACTTTTGCAGTAGATTTTCAATCCTAAAACAACGATAAGACATGAGCAGACATTTCTTGACAACAGTGCTTTTAATGGTTGCTTCCACGATGGTGGCACAGGCTCCTGTGCCTACTGGTAAGGGCAGTTATGCAGAATATGCTCCGTTGAGTGTGAGCCACTCCTCGGACCATGGCGGCGATCAGACGCAGTATATGCAGTATCGGGAACTATATATACGCGAGCAGGCGGGTGTACCTATTCCTACTAACGACTGGTGGACAGACCTGATAAATGCTGACCGTGGCCGTTCGGGCGAGGAGGTGACAGGTCATTTGTGGTCGTATCCGCAGTATGTGCAGGGCATGAAGTACGGTCTTGACATACATTATCCAAAGTTCTGGATAGACAATGGTACGGAAGTAAAAGCACAGTCGAAGCTCATTATACGTGGTGGAGAGGACTTTATTGCAACCAAGCCCATGGCAGAAGCCTGGAGTGACTGGACAGTGACCTTCTCAGAACAGAGTGGCAACAAACAGATGTTGACCACGCTGATGCACGGCTCGCCTTTCACATGGGTAGAGCTGACGAATGTGGAACCTGTCATCACGGCAGAACCCACACGTCATGGTGATGCTGACAACCACCTGAAAGGCGACGTGCTTGTTCGTTTTACGGATGAGAAAGGACAGTCGCTTACCAGTGGTACCTATAGTCGCTTCGTGGTAAGCATAACTGATGCGCAGTCTTCTGCTGCACAAGACCTGTATGGCATCTATCTGCCTGAGGGCAGTGAGGTGTCCTTTGCCGACGGTAAGGCCACGGTGTCGTTCAATGGCTCACGGCAGTTTATGGTGGTGGCCCTGTTGCAGACGGTAGCAGACCTGGAGGCCTTTGCTACTTATGCCTATAGTCGTCCCACCAACACGCAGGTGTCGTGGAGCTACGGTAACGGCAAACTGACCACTAACTGGCGTGTGACGGCACGTGACCTTCGTACAGGCAGCAATGCCACAAACGTCCTGCAAGGACAGATTCCTCACCATTGGCGTACCCGTTATGCCACGTATAGCCATACGTTTTTGCCTCAAACCTATCTGACACCTCGTGGACGACTGAAGCTGGTGGCATCAAACAATGTCAGCATCAGTTATAAGTTCTCTGGCATGCTGCCTTGGTATCCCGCTCCAGAAACAGAGGATGCCAGTGTGGCAGGTCATTACGATGCCGGGAAATTGCTGAAGATGCTACAACGCTATGCCGACACAGGTGAGTTTGGGGCAGATACCTACTGGGGTGGCAAGGGCCTGACACAGATGGCGCTTTACATGTCGTTTGCACGTGAGATGGGTAATGAGACACTGTTCCGTCAGTGTCACGACCGACTGAAAGAGGCGTTGGTCAACTGGCTTACCTATACGCCAGGTGAACAGAACTTCTTTTTTGCACGTGATAATAGGTTTGGCGGACTCATTGGTTATGCCACGAGCTATGACTCAGAGACCTATAATGACCACCATTTCCACTATGGTTACTTTACGCTGGCTGCCGCTTTGTTGGCAATGGTGGATGATGACTTCCGCGATAACTATGGCGACATGATACGTCTGGTGGCGCGTGACTATAATAATTATAAGCGTGACTCATGGGCATGCTTCTTACGTATGATGGACCCATGGGCAGGTCACTGTTATGCTGGTGGACTGGGCGACGGAGCCGGAAACGGTCAGGAATCGACGTCGGAGTCGATGCAAGGCTGGGGTGGTATGTACCTGTTAGGTGTGGCATTGGGTGATGATGAGTTACGCGATGCAGGCATCTTTGGCTGGGTCATGGAGTCGAGAGCCACTGCAGAATACTGGTTCGACCGGCATGGTGAATCGGTTGACGGCAGTTTCCATACTACCAATGATGCAGATTATAATATTGACTATACGAAGTTCCGTCACCAGAATCCTGACTATACGATACCTTATTCGTCGAACCTCACCAGTCATGGTGTGGGGTGGTGGACATGGTTTGGTGGCGACCCCGTCTTCATGCAAGGCATACAGTGGATGCCGATATCGCCTGCACTCGACTATCTGGGTGAGGATAAAGCCTTTGCCGACTGGGACTATCAGCGACTAATGGAGCTGAAGGAACATGTGGGATGGCAGGACTATTCTGGCTCGGGTGCGTGGTTAGGCAACAGCGACTGGGGCAATGTAGTGCTGGCATATCGTCAGTGGAGTAATGCTGATGAGGCTGCCCAGATATTTGATGAAGGATGGCAGAAAGGCTGGGGTACCATGACTAACAGTTCAACTAATGGCATCACCTACTTCGTGACCCACTCGCACCGTACATACGGCGACATTGACTGGGATGTGACAGCCTCGATTCCCACTGCACGTGTCTATCATAAGGGTACAAAGACCTACCATGTAGCCTATAATCCTGCGGACAGAACAGTGACCGTCAGTTTCTCTGATGGTGTCAGGATGGATGTTCCTGCCCGTCAGATGAAGGTAAAGGAACGTGACTACAGCAGTGTAACCACCATTTTTACTGAGGATGATGCAGAACCAGACTTGCGTGAACGTCTGGTGATGAAGAACCTGGCACTGAAGAAACCGTGTACAGCCAGCAGCTACGAGAATGCTGGTTGCACGCCTGAGGGAGCTACCGATGGCAGTCTGACCACCCGTTGGGGCAGTTCGCATAAGGATAACGAGTGGTTGCAAGTTGATTTGGGAGAGGTGGCATCTGTCTATAAGGTACGTATCCACTGGGAGACAGCATACGCTTCGGAGTATCGTATAGAGCTTCGCTCGACAGAAAACGGCACCGTGACCTATAGTCAGACGGGTAATGGTAAGGGTGGTAACTATACTGACCTGCTGATAGGCGACCATGAGGGACGTTATGTCAGGGTGGTTGGTGTGAAACGTGGCACGCAGTATGGCACGTCACTCTACGAGTTGGAGGTATATGGAAGACCGGCTTCGGCTGCTGACACTGACCTGATGGGTGTGGAAATAACCTGCGACCAGGCGGTGTTGAAGCAAGGACAACCTGCTAAGTTGAACATTCAAGGCTACGACTACACAGGTCAGCCAAAGACAGTGACAGCCATCTGGAGTAGTGAAGGAGGCAGTTTCAGTGGTAACATCTTTACGCCTACCTCCTATGGCAACGTGACGGTGACGGCTCTGGTAGAGGACATGACGGCCACTAAGATACTGGCTGTGGAGGAGGCGCTCTATCTGGCAACCATCATGGTGGCCCCCAGTCCTGTGCTGGTTGCTACAGGCGACGAGGGTGTACAGTTGCAACTGTCTGGTAAGAACCAGTTTGGTGGTGCGTGGACGCTCAACTTGGATGACCTGACATTTATGCTTTATAGTGGTGAAGACGAAGTGGAAAGCAGTCAGTGGTCAATAGACAATAATGGCCGGCTGTGCGTCTATGCTGCCGGTGACTATGTGTTAAAGGTAAACAGTCCTACTGCTGAGGCACAAGTCGAGGTGTCTGCTCGCGAATTGTCTGATATTAATTTAGCCTATCTGAAACCAGTTACAGCGAATAGTAATAATGGTGGAAACAAGGCTGAAATGGCAGTTGATGGTAAGTTGACAACACGCTGGGAGAGTATGCATGGCGTGGATGATGTGAATATAACAGTCGATTTGCAGGATGTCTATCGTATTAATAAGGTGATTCTGACGTGGGAGCCAGCCTATGCCAAGCAGTACCAATTGAAGACATCACTTGACGGTACGACGTGGCAAACAGTAAGAACCGTGACCCTGAACGACCTGCCTGCTGGTGGAAGAGACGTGCAAACCATTCCTGAGACAGAAACACGATACGTGCGGATGCAAGGCATCAAGCGTGCGACAGGCTACGGATATAGTCTCTATGAACTGGAAGTCTATGGAACGGAGAAAGTATCAACGGGCCTACATTCAATTGGCAAAGGACAATGGACAATTGATAATTATTATAGTCTTGATGGACGTAGGTTGACAGGACGGCCCAACACAAAAGGCATCTATATCTATAATGGTAGGAAAGTAGTGGTGAAATAAAAAGTGCCTTGCGGAAAAACCGCAAGGCACTTTTTTATTATTTACTTAGTTGGAATGTCAGCCAACGTTTTCTTCAGTAACTGCCAGAAAGGTTCAACGGTTGCAATGAGTGCACGCTCCGTCGTGGTGTGTGGCGACTTCATCGTAGGTCCAAGGCTTACTACATCGAGCCAGGGATACTTACCCAGGATGACTGAGCACTCCAAGCCTGCGTGATCAACCTGTATGATACCATCGCTTCCGAATAACTCCTTGTATTCTTTGAGCAACAGATGTAGAATCTCTGAGTCGGGGTTAGGATCCCAACCACCATAGCTGCCTGCTGTCTCTACCTTCATGCCTGCCATGTTGAAGCAGCTTTCGAGCATGTCAACAATATATTGTTTCATGTCCTCACGGCTGGAACGAGCCAGAATCTTAATGGCTGCCTTGCCATCAGCAATGTTGATGATAGCCAGATTGCTCGAAGTCTCCACTACGTCTGGGTAACTTGGTATCATGCGTACCACACCGTCATGACATGCCAGAATGGCATTGATGAGGTTGTCATTGATCTCTTCTGGTACCTGGGTCTTCGGACGCTCCACCTCTTCTGCATAGAACTCAATACCGCTCTCAATGCATTTGTATTGGTCAATGAAGTCAGCTTTCCATTCTTCTACAGACTCTTTCAGTACATCAACGTTCTCTTTTGGTAAGGTGAGCACCACTTCTGCCTTGAAAGGAATGGCATTACGCATGTTTCCACCCTGCCAGCTAACCAGGCGAGCATCGACAGTCTCGATGACTTCACGTACGAAACGAGCCATCAGTTTATTGGCATTGGCACGACCCTCATGAATCTCTAAACCGGAGTGTCCACCACGTAGTCCCTTCAGTGTAACCTTCACTGCTGCATCGTCGGCATCGGTCTCTTCTTCCTTATACTCTAATGTTGCAGTAACATCAATGCCACCTGCCGATCCAATGACGAACTTTCCCCAGTGCTCAGAGTCGAGGTTCATCAGAATGTCACCCTCCAACTCGTTCTCTGGCAGGTCGTTGGCACCATACATGCCAGTCTCCTCGTCGGCAGTGATGAGCGCGTTGATAGGACCATGTACCAGTGTCTTGTCCTCCATGATAGCCATGATAGCCGCAACACCCAGTCCATTATCTGCTCCCAGCGTGGTGCCTTTTGCCTTTACCCATTCACCGTCAATCCATGGCTCAATGGGGTCGGTCTCAAAGTTATGTGTCGATTCAGGAGTCTTCTGTGGTACCATGTCCATGTGAGCTTGCAGGATGACACCTTTATGGTTCTCCATACCTGGTGAGGCAGGCTTGCGGAAGACAATGTTGCCAGCAGGGTCTTTAAAGGATTCTACACCGGCCTGCTTGCCAAAGTCGAGCAGGAACTGTTGGATTTTCTCTAAGTGTCCGCTTGGGCGTGGCACTTGTGTTAGTGCATAGAAGTTTTTCCAGATGCACTGTGGTTGTAGGTTCTGAATTTCGTTGTTCATAGGTTTTATTTATTTTTGTGGAGAAACAAATGAAAGTCTCAGCCATGCCCAAATACCAAGCAGGATGACTAACATGGTCTGGATGGTATGTACAATAAGGACAAAGTAGAGTGCTTCGTTATCAGCTACACCATATAGGATGAGCATGGTCTTGACTGCAAAGTGCCAAGGTCCGGCACCATTAGGCGTAGGTACGATGACTGCAATAGAGCCGACTACAAAGGTCACCATGGCACAGGTCAGTCCCAGGTGTTCTGTGAAGTCAAAGCAAAAGAAGGTTAGATAATAATGGAGGAAATAGCATACCCAAATACCTAATGTGAAAAACAGAAATAGCGGTACATTCCGTATGTCCTTCAGCGAGATGACACCTTGCCAGATGCCGTTGAGCGTCGCGCGTACCTTATTATATATAGCAAGATGGCGGAAGAGCAGATGGAGCAGAATGAGTGCTGCCACACCGCAAATGATTGTTACTAACCAGCCAGTAAGGCTGAAACGTGCAAAGATGGAGTCGATACTGGTGCCTGTCTCATTAAAGAACGTACGGAAGACGGGTATCTGCAGCAATAAGGTGATACCGGAGAACAGCAGAACGACCAATGAATCGACGGCACGTTCGGTGACCACCGTTCCTAAAGCCTTCGAAAACGATATGCCGTCGTAACGTTTCAGGACGGCACAGCGGGTAAACTCACCAATGCGTGGTATGACTAATGATGCCGCATAGCTGAGGAAGATGGAATTGACGCTGGTGACGTTACGTGGCTTCTCGCCCACAGGCTCCAGTGTCTGTTTCCATCGCCAGCCTCGGAAGGCCTGTGCCAGTATGCCAAAAGGAAACGATAGAAGCATCCATGTCCAGTTCATGTCGTTCCAGAGCACATGATGAAGGCTTTGGAAGTCAAAGTCACGATACATCCAATAAAGGATGGCACCACCTAACAAAAGTGGCAGCAGGACTTTTATGGTATTATTCAGAATGCTCTTCTTTTCCATCTTTCTAAGTGCAAAAGTACATAAAATAATTCAATACACACGTAAGAAAGAACGTAAAATTAGTTAATTGCTTCAGAAAGGTATATTTCTTCGGTTGAGACAAATCAATTCTTTGACGCAGGTCAAATAAATGTTAGTTTTACACTAATATGCCTCGATATTCTTGGTTGGTATCGAAAAACACCGTACCTTTGCATCGTGATTAAGAGAAATCACAAGGCAAAAAGATAAAGGATAACAATTTAAAAAAAGGAGAAAAGAAATGATGGTAATCGTATTTTCACTGGCCATCGTAGCCATCTCGGTCTTCGAGGCCATCCGCGTAAACAATCAAGTGAACACGGAAAACAAATGAGAGAGTTAAAAAAACAAACACAAATAGTTAATTAAAAGAAAGGATAACACAATGATGACAATGTTTAACGTAGTAGCAGTAGCAATAGTACTTGCAGCAGCATTAATGGCAACTGGTTTGGTAATCGACTACAAAGCTACAGGTAAGATTGACTAAGTCAATCCTTTTTAAAAAGAGAATTTTTTCATAGGCGTAAATATTTTAGTTAGAAGGCAGCTGATACTTGTTCCACAGGTTTCAGCTGTTTTTCTTGTATAAGAACAAAAAAAGACGTACCTTTGCACCCATGAAACAGGTAAGACCCAAGAAGAATTTAGGTCAGCATTTCCTCATTGACCTGAATATAGCACGTCGCATTGCTGATACGGTGGATGCATGTCCTGATATTCCCGTATTGGAGGTGGGACCAGGCATGGGTGTGATGACTCAATACCTGATTGAGAAGCCACGTCCCTTTAAAGTAGTGGAGATTGACCGTGAGTCTGTGGCTTACCTGCACGAGCATTTTCCTCGTTTGCATGACCATATTTTGGGTGAGGACTTCCTGCGTATGGATCTGCAAAAGGTGTTCGACGGTCAACAATTTGTGTTGACGGGCAACTATCCTTATGATATTTCGTCGCAGATCTTTTTCAAGATGATTGACAACCGTAACCTCATTCCCTGTTGTACAGGTATGATTCAGCGTGAGGTGGCACTGCGTATTGCCAGTGAGCCAGGCAATAAGGCGTATGGCATTCTCTCGGTAATGATTCAGGCCTGGTATCATGTGGAGTATCTGTTTACGGTAGATGAGAATGTTTTCAATCCACCTCCTAAGGTAAAAAGTGCTGTTATTCGGATGACGCGTAACAGTGTTCAACACTTGGGTTGTGACGAGCAGTTGTTCCGTAGAGTAGTGAAAACCGTGTTCAATCAGCGACGTAAAATGCTTCGTGTATCACTGCGTCAGTTACTCTCTGCTGATGCCTTGTCTGCACTTTCTGCACATGAGTTCATGTCAAAACGCCCAGAACAGCTGTCTGTACAGCAGTTTATCGAGTTGACAAACCTGGTTGACGGTGTTTTGTGTGCGAACACAAACAATTGATGTAGGTCAAAAACGAGGGTCTTTTCAGTCGAAATAGGCAAAAAGTTTTGGCGTATATCGAAATTACTTCATACCTTTGCATCGTCTTCAGAACACAAAGGATAACACAGACACATATATAATAGGTGTTAGTAAAGAAGAGCGAAAGCTCAAGTGAGAGTTGAAAAGATTAGTAAGGGTAACACAAAAAAGAAAGAGAGGTAAGAAGATGAACACAATGACGTTGATTACCCTGTGTGCAGCCCTGGCTGCAACAGGAATGTGGGTGAGAGATAACACACCACGTATTTAAAAAAAAGAAAAGTTAAAAAGATTGTAGAACTAAAGTTTAAGAAAGGGTAACATTATGACACTGTTAATTGAATTGTTCGCTATCTTTGCTGTTTCAGCATATTTGATTGACTATAGCATTGAGAAGCGTTAAAAACAGAGAAAGCATTAGGATTTAGGTTTTTAGTTATTAATATCATTTAGTGCAGCCTTCGGAGTGATTCCGGGGGCTGCACTGTTTTTCTATTGTTCACGAACAATGGTAGTACGCAGTATCATGACAGGTTGCAAGGGGTGATCACCCTCGTCAGTAGCCATGTTTTGTATGCGTTCTACCACCTCCAGACCTTCTGTTATCTCACCGAATACTGTGTAGGCACCATCCAAATGGGGTGTGCCGCCATAAGTCATGTAAGCTTCTTTCATCTCGGGAGTTAATGCTACTGTCATGCGGTTCTCAATAAACTCAATGGCACGTTGTGAGAATTTCCTTCCCCATACGAAATAAAACTGTGTGGCACTGGAACGCTTCCCAGGATTCACGTCGTCTCCCTCGCGTGCAGCAGCCAATGTGCCACGCTTGTGAAACAGTTGAGGTGTTCGGAACTCTGGTTCTATCGTATAGTTCAGACTGTCTTTCAGAGCCAAGAGCTCAGCACTTGGCGTGCCTTGACGCGTTTGGTTGTTACCACCTTGTATCATGAAGTCCTTGATGACCCGATGAAATAGCAGTGAGTCATAGTAATGTGCCTTGACCAATCGTAGGAAGTTATCACGGTGTTTGGGCGTCTCGTTGTACAATTGAATACGGATGTTGCCCTCACTGGTTTCCATCAGCACTTCAGCCCGTTGTTGTGCCTTAAGCCCCACAGGCATAAGTACTATGAGGCAAAAAAGTATGATACTCTTGGTGTTCATTGTTTTATATGTTATTGGTTAATTCTTTATAAATCCCATTCTATTCTCCCACTTACCCCAGAAAAGACGACTGAGGAACAGCAGTCCTCGAGTTGTCAGTTCGATGGCCATGGCTGCCCATACACCTTTCAGACCATAGTCTCTTGCTAACATGGCTGCCAGCGTAAGACGTATGCCCCACATACAGGCCAGACTCATGATGGCAGGTTTCAGCGTGTCACCAGCACCTATAAACACACCGTTACAGACAATGGCAGCAGCGAACATCGGTTCTGCGAATGCCTCAATACGGAGCACGTAGGCTCCCAGGTCGCGAATAGTCTCTACGGGAGTCATCAGTGACATCAGTTCTGGTGCGAAGATAAACATCAGCACACCCATAACGGTCATCACGGCGATGCCCAGTGTTACTGACATTCGGGCAAAAGAATGTGTAAGTAAGCGCTGACCTGCACCCACACTCTGGCCTATCAGGGTGGTGGCAGCTTCTGCTATGCCATAGCCTGGCATGTAACACAAACTCTCTACGGTGATGGCCAGTGAGTGAGCAGCAATAGCAATGGTACCAAGTGGTGCTACTATCAGTGTGCTCACTATCTGTGCTCCGCCCATCAGCACATGTTGCAAACCCATGGGGGCTCCTATCTTAAAGGCTGTTCCGACAGTGTCACTCTTGGGCAGGAAGGCACGCCAGTTGTTGTCTTCTCTTCTCTCTTTCTTTTCAAAGAGAGCCAGCATGTCAGAGCGCCACAAGAGAAAGTACATCATGAGAAGTGCTGTTATCAGTTCTGCCAGTCCTGTTCCTAAGGCAGCTCCCAGCACACCCATATTTAATAGGTATATGAATCCGTAGTTGAAACACACGTCCATGACACACATGCCGATGTTTAGGACAGATGGGATCTTCATATTGCCCGAACACTTCAGCATGGAACCCGCCAAACCACTCATTTGGAAGAAGATACCACAAATAGCGATGGTCATAAAGTAGATGGAGGCGTCGTGTGCTATCTCTTCGCTGCCACCTAACCAGTAGGGCAGGAAAGGACCGATGATGATACCTGTCAGTGAGATGGCCAGACTCCAGATAAGACAGCATACCAACGACTGACGCAACACCCGACGTGCTGACTCAAAATCGTTGGCACCAATGAAGTGAGCCACCTGGACAGAAAAACCTAAGTTGGCGGCTGACCCTAATCCTCCCATCAGCCAGCCGGTAGTCTCTACGATACCGATGGCTGCTGATGCTTTGGCGCCTAAGTGTCCTACCATAGACGCATCTATGAAAAACATTACCGTGGCAGATATCTGTGCCAGGATGCTGGGAATACTCAGGTTTACGATGAGGCGCAGTTTTTCACCCTGCGTCATCTCCTTCCCCTCGCGTATATAGGCCAGCAGGTCATGGTCGTTCTGTCTATTGAATCTGAACATGCCTGCAAAGGTACGAAAAGTTGTTGAGATAGACAAACGTCTTCTCTTATTTCACTACAAAGTCCAGTTTTTGCAGGTCTTCGTCACGCGATGAACAGCCATAAAGTATCTGGTAACGTCCTGGACGGGTCGAGAGCTCGTCGATGGATGGATCATAATACTCGAATGACTCACCGTCGAGTGTAATAACGGCTTTGCCTGTCTGACCAGGTGCTAACGATAACTTCTTGAATCCACGAAGTGACTTGATGGGAGCTTCCGGGTAGTCCAATGCCTTTACATAGACCTGAACAATCTCCTCGCCACTGCGTGAACCGGTATTGGTAACTGGGACAGTGAGTGTTACCTTGCCGTTGCGCTTCATCGATTTCTTCGACAAACGTCCTTTGCCATAGCTGAATGAGGTATAGCTCATACCGTAGCCGAAGGCATAGAGTGGGGTACCACGGAAATAACGGTACGTACGGTTCTCCATGCTATAGTCCAGGAAGTCTGGCAGATCGTTGTTCGAACGATAGAATGTTACGGGCAGCTTGCCGCTGGGGTTATAATCGCCAAAGAGTACATCAGCTAATGCCTTGGCACCTCCCTGTCCAGCATACCAGGCCTGCAATAGTGCGTCGTACTGGTCTTCTATACTACCAAAAGCAATGGCTGAACCAGAGCAGTTGACCAATATCACTGGTCGTCCTGTTGCATGCATGGCACGAACAAGACGTTGCTGTACGACAGGCAGTTCGATGTCTGCCTTGTCGCCGCCTTCACCCTCTAATTGGGCAGATATACCTCCAATAACGATGATGGCATCAGCACGGCTTACTTCAGCAGCCAGGTCTGTGTAGTCTATGAGGTTACGCTCACAAATGTCTGCACGAAAGAGTGCGAAGTTGCCATTTCCACGCTTGTATTCAATGACAACATCATATGTCTCACCTTCCTTGACTGGGAATGACTTATATTCCACGTCGCGTCGAAAGAACCCACGCATACGAGTTGGCTCAGCCTCTTCCACCACATTACCGTTGACCTTCAGCACATAACCGTTATCGGTCATTACGGTGTATTTCATTTCACCACTAAACGTAGCTTTGTACTGGCCGCTGACACGTAGCGACAGACTGTCGTTATTAATGCCTTCGGCAAATCCCCATGCTCCAAAGGTGGAGAAGTTCAGTTCGTTATAATAAGCAGTTTTGTCGGGTGTACCGCTCAGTTCTCTGTTATTATAGAACTCCACTTTTACGCCTTGTCCGTTGTTGAAGTCCTGCAGATGGTGTACGGTGGCGTATTCGTCGGTCAGTTCACAGGCCTTTCGATAGATGATTTCTGCGTTAGGAACAGCATTACGGATGCCTTGGAGCAGAGAACGAGTATGTTCCTCGGTAGGTGTACCACCATAGTTACCGTTCAGCATACTGGCATCGTCAGCATTAGGACCAACTACCGCCAGAGTCCTAATGGTTTTCTGTAAAGGCAGAATGCCATTGTTTTTCAAAAGTACCATCGACTCCCTGGCAGCTTGTGTGGCCAGTTGGTCGTTGGCTTCACTGCTGATGACGTCCGGTCCAAGGTTTGCCCATGGCAACATGTCGGCTGGGTCAAACATGCCCAGTTCGAAACGTCCCATGAGTGTCTTGCGTAGATGGTCATCGAGAGTTGATTCCTGGATGAGTCCCTTCTGCAGAGCTTCAGTCAGTACCATAAACACTTTTCCACATTCCAGGTCGGTACCATTCAATACTGCATCGACCGATGCCGACAATGGGTCAGGATGTGTCTCGTGCTGTCCACGAGTATAGAAATTGTTTATAGCATCACAATCGGTCAGTACGATGGCCTTGTACCCCCACTTTCTGCGCAGGATGTCAACCAGCAAACGGTCGCTTGAGCAGCAGGGCACACCTTCGTAGCGGTTGTATGCACACATTACTTCGCGTACGTTACCTTTCTTTACCAATGCCTTGAAGGCAGGCAAATATGTTTCCCATAGGTCGCGCATCGATACCGATGCATTATAAGTATGGCGCAATGGCTCTGGTCCGCTGTGTACGGCATAGTGCTTTGCACAGGCATGGGTCTTGAAATAGTTATCATCGTTACCCTGCATACCCAACACGGTCTGCACGCCTAAGACGGCATTCAGGTAGGGGTCTTCGCCACAGGTCTCCTGTCCACGTCCCCAGCGTGGGTCACGGAAGATATTGACATTAGGACACCAGAAGGTCAGTTCAGGATTGCCAGGATAGTAGGTTGCTCCCATAGGTACATTAAATACGTTATGGTCGCTACGGTTCCAGTTAGCACGTGCCTCGTCAGACACAGTGGAGAAAACATCAAAAATGAGTTGCTCGTTGAAGGCAGCTGCCATGCCAATAGGCTGAGGATAAACGGTATAGCCTCCCTGACGTACACCGTGACATGCTTCACTCCACCAGTTATACGATGGTATGCCAAGACGATCGACTGATATGGATTTGTTCATCATCAGACCTACTTTCTCCTCAGGTGTAAGTAGCGAGATTAGGTTTTCCACACGTTCCTCTCGTGATAGTCGAGGGTTCCAGAATGGATAGTTATGCTGAGCGGTAGGGTCGCCGGCACTGACCATGGCCTTGATGGATAGTGCTCCAAGCGTCTGTCCGTTGCCATCTTGCAACTCCACGCTACGGAACGACTTGCCAATAGAGGCTGAAGGTGTGAATACCACCAGTACACGGGCGGTGGCACCTGGCTTGATTACCTCGGTAGGGCAAAGGGCCTTGATGCATTCACAACTGGGTATGGCCTTGGCTATCTTGACGTCACCTTTCGAATGGTTACGCAATGTAAAGGCATGGCATACAGCACCTTCAGTGGCATCAACATCACCGAAGTCCCATTCGTAGGCATCAAAAACTAATGGACTCTTTTGTGCTGACATCGTCAATGCCAACGTCAGCATACAGCAGATAAGGGTAATGGTCTTTTTCATTGTTTCTTGTTTTTCTTTGTTGTTTTGTGTGCAAAGGTACGAAAAAACCGTTATTCCTACATCTATATTTGTAACGCATACTTTTTCTGATGTTTCATGCGCTCGAAATACGTTACAAGACGTTCTCCTTACATCGGCTTTGAAAAAAACTATTGATTATTTTTTGTTTTTCTATCATTTTACACTATCTTTGTACACATGTTAATCAAAACAAGGAAATCATCCTTTAATAAGATACGACTGAATATGAGGAAGATGATACTTTGGGCAGCCATGATGCTTTGTAGCACGTTGGGTGTGACAGGACAGCCACAGACGTTTACTATCGTTAAGGAGAACCCTATTACGCCAGTGAAAGACCAGAACCGTAGTGGAACGTGCTGGGATTATGCGGCATTAGGATTTTTCGAGGCAGAGATACTGCGTCAGTCTGGTAAAACATACGACCTGTGTGAGATGTTCGTGGCTAATAAGAACTACATGGACCAGGCCGTCTATCATGTTCGCATGCATGGCGATAGCCGTTTCTCGGAAGGCGGTTCAGCAGACGATGTATGGTCGGTGCTGCGTACTCATGGCATTTGTCCTGAGGAGGCTATGCCACTGCCAGGCAGTCTGGTAGGCGACTCATTGGCAAACTTCAATGAGTTCTTCAGTGTGCTCACACCTTATGTGACGGCTGTGGCCAAGAGTGATGCGAAACGCCTGTCTCCCCAGTGGAAAGTAGGTTGTCAGGCTATTCTCGATGCCTATCTGGGTCAGTGTCCTGAGCAGTTCGTATATGAAAATCAAACCTATACCCCAAAAACTTTTGCACAAAGTCTTGGCCTTAACTTCGACGACTATGTCAGCATAACCAGTTTTACGCATCATCCTTTTAATGAGTGGTTTACCATTGAGGCTCCTTACAAATGGCGTCCACGTCAGAGCTATAATGTGCCGTTGGATGAGCTGATGAGCATTATCGATGAAGCATTGGACAATGGCTATCCTGTCTGTTGGGGTGGGGATGTGAGCGGAAACGGATTTGACCGGCATGGTGTAGCACGCGAGGCAAACATGCCCACGCAAGAACAGCGACAGCAGCGTTTCGACAGTTGGGACGCTACTTATGATCATGTGATGCTCATTTATGGAAAGGCTGTTGACCAGGAAGGTCAGGAGTATTATATGGTAAAGAACTCATGGGGAGCGTCAGGCAGGTACGATGGTATATGGTATATGCAGAAAAATTATATTGCCTTTAATACCACGTATATCTTTATTAATAAGCATGCAGTTGCGAAAGATTATTAGTTGTTTTTATCGATGATATTTGTTGACAAAAAGAGATGACAGCCAAGGAAATCTATACTTTGAGAAAGAGCGGAAAACTGGAAGAGGCGTACGAGGCGGCGCGACAGCTTTATGCTACTGACAAGAGTCCGGCTGCTTCCTCAGCGATGTTTTGGGCTGCTGTTGACATATTAAAGGTACGTCTTGACCAAGGGCGCAGACAAGAAGCCTCCAAGATACTGATGGCGTTGGAGAGGCTGTTGCCTCATGTCCCTGACACAGAGGGCTGGGTAAGAAATGCCTATGAGCGTAGTGAACGAATGCTTCAGAAGCCCGGCAATGATATGTCAGATCATAATGAACTTGGAAAATGGGGTGAAGAATTAGCGGCTGCCTACTTGTCTGAAGAGGGATATGTCATTCTGGACAGAGACTGGCACTCTGGACATCGTGATATTGACATTGTGGCAAGTCAGGATGGGGTCATCGTTTTTGTTGAGGTGAAGACCAGACGTAATACCGACTATGCTTTGCCCGAAGAGGCAGTTAACTATGCCAAGCGTCGTAACCTGCGATATGCTATCAACCATTATTTACAATATCGGCACGTAAACGCTCCTTATCGTTTCGACATCATAACTGTTGTTGGTAGTTATGGATGTACTCATCCGCATATCGACCATATATGTGATGTTAATATTGTTGAGTAGTACCTTGTCCTTTCTACTTAAAAGGATGGTAAGTTGTTAAATAAAGCCTGCAGGTTATTAAGGAACTTGCATGCCTCGTTACCGTCCATCTGGGCATGATGAAACTGGAAAGAAATAGGTAGCTCAGTCTTGAACCAACGGCGACGATACCTGCCCCAAGCAAGAAACGGATTGTTGAATATACCAGAATACTGGTTTACTGCACCGTCAATGTAACAGTCAGTAAGGGTTGATGTGCCTACTATAGCGTAATCACTGCTGAGGTCGTAAGCCTCGCCGGAATTGTGAACTTGAAGGGTGAGCCGTAGATAGTCAGCATTAAACTGACTGATGTCATTCGAGAATGGCACATCACAGGTGTTGATATGACCGTCCTTGGTCTTCACAATCACATTGATAGCCAGGCAGTCGTACTTCATCAACTTCTCACCGGATGGTATCAAGAAACATTCCGGTATATCACTTGCTGCCCGTCCAATGCACCAACACATCAGCATGTTTAGCTTCATGTCTCTGCGTCGGCAGGTTTTCAGAAGTCTGTCTATGCGGAAAGTCTTGATAATGGTCACCATTGGCATGGGTGATTTCGACCATCGTTTGAAGGCTGCAGCGCGGTTTGTTGTATTTGGGTCAACTTCTATCCTCATCTTTACATCAATATTGGTGGTACTTCCGTTGATTAAATATACTCTATTCTATTTGTTGGGCCCAACTAATCAAGAACTCCTGTTAACTACTTAGTAAGCAAAGTAGAATCTTTGGCAGTTCGTCTATGCTGTCAATGATATAGTCGGCACCAGCCTCTTCAAGTTCATTTCTTGTTCCGTTGCCGTAAGTTACGCCACAGGTCTTAGCTCGGGCACGAGCGCCCATCTGGATGTCCACAGCCATGTCACCAACAACAAGCGTCTGACAGGCTTCTACTCCCATGGCGGCAAGTGTCTTCAAGACAGGTTCCGGCTGAGGCTTGGCATTTTCTACGTCATCAGCTCCTATGAGATAAGATATATAATCGGCAATACCTAAATCGTGGGTAAGCTCAATTAACGAAGCGTGTGAACGTGACGAGGCAATGGTGAGCATGTAACCTTGCTGTTTTAAAGCTGAAAGGGTCTCTACGACATGAGGAAACACCCGAGGTTTCATAGTCAGGAGATTCTCCTGGAACAGCCTTCTGTAGGTAATGGCACATTGTTGTATCACCTCTTCCTCCAAGTCTGGGTATAGGGCATTGAAGCAACCTGCAAGAGGAAGACCAATGGTGGAGGCACAGTCGTCATCGCTACGCTTAGGCAACAGCAGCTCCTTGATCGTCATCTGCATGGTAGTGACAATATTCTGACGCGTATCACCTAACGTGCCATCAAAATCGAATATGATGAGTCTGATATTCATACACCATTACTTCTAAATATTTTCAAAACTACGAATCAGGTGAATGACAACGCCCCACACTTGGAAGCTGTCGCCTGCTTCTATCTTGAACACTGGATAGTCTGGGTTGGCAGGACGAAGTTCAATATATCCGTCTGCCTTGTGCGACAAATCCAGATATTTAATGGTAAACTCTCCGTTCCAGAATGCAACCACGATGGAACCGTTATGAGGCTCTATGGCTCTGTCAATGATGACACGGTCGCCATCAAAGATGCCTGCATCCTTCATGGAGTCGCCAATGATGTCACCATAGAATGAAGCTTCAGGATGACGTATATAGTCACGATTGAAGTCTAACGTCTCATGAGTATAATCGTCTGCAGGCGAAGGAAATCCTGCCTTCACCCCAGAATGTTCTAATTCCAATCGTGTATTGAACTCACCACCACGAATTTTGATATTTCCCATTTCTTACTGTTACAAAAAGGTTTATTGACGATGATTTACTGTACTGTGTTTTGTGGACGATTCGCTATAAACGCCTTGACATTGCTGATGGCAACGTGGAGCAAGCGGACGCGAGCTTCGCGGGTTGCCCATGCAACATGTGGCGTGATGTAGGCATTTAACTGTTGTAATAGCGGATTATCGGCCTTGGGAGGCTCTTCGGTAAGTACATCAGCACAGTAGGCTGCCAGCCTTCCTGACGCTAAGGCTGCTGCCACGTCAGCATCGCATACCAATGGTCCACGACCAGTATTGATAAGTATGGCTGAAGGCTTCATTTGCTGCAAGGTGTCTGCATTGATGAGATGGCGTGTGCTTTCCGTTAATGGACAGTGTAAAGAGAGAATGTCCGACGTGGAAAGAAGTTCCTGAAGTTCAGTCTTGTGTACGCCCGAGGGAAGTTCGTCAGGAGATTTACTGGTCAATGCCTGTACTTGCATGCCAAAGGCAAGGGCAATCTCTGCCACGCGTTTTCCTATGTTTCCTAATCCAACAATGCCGAAGGTCTTACCTGCCAGTTCAGTCAATGGCGTGTCCCAGTAACAGAAATCGGGATTGTTGCTCCATCTGCCTTGTCGGTTCTGGAGTGCATAATGCTCTGTGCGGTTGGTGACTGTCAGCAGATGGGCAAACACCATTTGTGCTACACTCTCCGTGCTATAGGCTGGCACGTTGGTCACTGTGATGCCATGCTCACGAGCGGCTTCTATGTCAACAACGTTATAGCCTGTAGCTAATACGCCAATATAGCGAAGCTGGGGTAGCTGTTCCATTTCTTTTCGTCCAATGACCACTTTGTTCGTCAGGACAATGTCTGCACCTGCTGCCCTCGGTATGGTATCCTCTGGGGCTGTGCGGTCGTAGGCGATCAACTCGCCAATCTCTTTCAGCTCATCCCATGACAAATCTCCGGGATTGGCTCCATAGCTGTCTAATATTACTATTTTCATATCGGCTACAAAATTATATACATATTTATTATTATGAGATAAGTATGTGGTCAGCTCTTGTTGTATTGACTCTCCTTAAACTTCAGTTCGGCTTCCAGCATCGAGAGCTTTGGCATCTCAAAACCTGCCTTTCTTGCCTCTTCGATAGGTCTGGTATAAAGATAGTAGATTTCCATAGGACGGTGAAAGTCATAATCCAACTTCATGGATGGGCTGTAAGGCACCATGGCATCGGTCATTTCTATCATCTTATCAGCAAATTCAGAGGTAATCGCCTCTATGCCAAGAGCATTGGCTGCACCTATCACTTCCATCATCTGGTCGTAAATGAGTTGGCGTGTGGCAGGATTATTTAATAACTTGTCAGTTGATGTGTCCAATGCTACGGTCATACCATTAAACGGCATGTTCCATACGGCTTTCTTCCAGCGGGCTTCCTCATAAGGTACTTCTGCCACTTGAAGACCTGCTTTCTGGAAGTCTTCCAGTATCTGCGAAAAACGCTCAGGAGGGCAAGAATAGTTCCCTAAGTTTATAGAACCGTAGCATTGGTGATTGATGTGCCCAGGTTGGGTCTTTGACGAACAGATAAAAGCCAATCCGGCCACAATGTGCAGATTGGGAAATGCTGCTTGTAGGTCTGCCTCCAGTCCTATGCCATTCTGTATAAGCACTACCACAGTGTTATCAGTAATGATAGGGGCTAACAGCTCTGGCAACAGATGATTGTTCACCGACTTCAGTCCCACAATGACGACATCTGTCTTTGGCATGTCTGCTGATGTGTGATATGCGTTTACATGTGGCAGATGGAAATTCCCGTCGCATGAGTCTATTTGCAGCCCATGTTCTACCACAAAGGCATAGTCACTATGTGAGAGGAAATGAACCTCTAAACCTGCATGTGCCAGCCGGCCTCCGTAAAAACCGCCAATGGCACCCATTCCGATGATTGAGTATGTCATGTCTTCTATGTTAATTCTTTATATGTAAGTAGGATAACTTGTTCAAAAGGTTTGCACACGTCTGCTCAATATTATGCAGTGCCACTTCCTTCTGCATCGCTTCAGAAAGGGGTAGGGTAGGAGGGTTGATGCATTCTACTTGTGTGAAGCCGGCTTCTTTCAGCTTTTCTTTGTCTTTAATCCGTCCTGCTATCAGTGCTACGGGAATTCCTGCTGCATGTTCCAATATGCCCATTGGCAACTTACCCATCAATGTCTGACGGTCTGCGGCTCCCTCACCTGTGATGATAAGATTAGCATCTTTGACAAGTTCGCTGAAGTTAATAGCGCCAAGCAATAGCTGTATGCCTGACTGGCATTCTGCATTGAGGTATTCAAGAAAAGCATATCCAAGTCCACCCGCTGCACCGGCACCCTCCATGCTTGAACGATCGTAGCCAAAATGCTTAGCAGAGACCTCTGCAAACTTCATGGCACGTTCATCCAATCTATTTACCATTTCCGGAGTTGCTCCTTTCTGTGGAGCAAAGACATGGGCTGCGCCATTCTTACCACACAATGGGTTCTTTACATCAGAGGCAATGGTGAAACGGATGTCTCTTAGGGCTTCAATATCGTTCCATGAACCATTTGCGGCAAACGAGTCAATGAGTGCTCGAAGCATTCCTGTGCCTGCATCGCTGGTTGCACTACCCCCCAGTCCTATAATGACATGCTTTGCCCCATGCCTGACAGCATCAGCCACCAGCTGCCCCGTGCCATAGCTTGTGGCAACCATAGGATTTCTTTCCTCCTCGGTTAATAGGGTCAGTCCACTGGCTTGAGCCATTTCTATCACAGCAGTCTCACCTTGCAGCAGATATTGAGCGGAGATACGTCGCATCAACGGATCCCTTACCGGTGTCTCTATTATCTTACCACCTATGGCAGCATAGTAAGCGCTTAAAAAGCCCTCACCACCATCACTGATGGGTACTTGCACTATTTCTGCGTTAGGAAACACATGCCTGACTCCATCTGATGCTGCCATGTTAGCCTCCATAGAAGACAAACAGCCTTTAAAGGAATCAATGGCTACAACTACTTTCATTGCCTCTCTTCTGATGTGGTATAATACATACGACTGTTTCTTCTCCTAAGCTAACAATGTAAGGATGTCCTATGCCTTATTGAACTTATCTTTAGCTCTTGTTGTCGGTATGGTTCTGACGCGAAAACTATAAAGTAACTGAGCTGTTTTACAATTTCTTTTCTATTCGCTTGGTCAAGTTGATAGAACCTGTTGGGCATACCAGTCGGCAGAGGTGACAGCCGACACACTTGGTTCCTACCAGACGGGGACGGCGTGTCTCGCTATTGAAAACGATAGCCTGATGTCCACCGTCACTACATGATATAGCACAGCGGCCACAACCTATACATGAATCATAATTGAACTTTGGATAGACAATGGTAGCGCGATCCAAATGGCTGGGGGGAGTGAACGATGGCAGTTGCTCACCTACTAATTGCTGTAGCTCGGTAACACCACACTTGCTCATATAACGCTGAAGACCAAGTGTCAGGTCATCAATGATACGATAGCCATACTGCATAACAGCTGTACAAATCTGAACATTGCTGCAACCCAGTTGTATAAATTCGAGTGCATCATACCAAGTCTCAATGCCACCGACACCACTTAGTTCGGGTTTCTGTGGCATTTGTGCCAGCTCCAGTACTTGACGTAGTGCTATGGGGCGCACTGCACGACCGGAATAGCCCGATATGGTACGCCGACCAGAAACTTCTGCTTTTGGACTCATCGTTACCGATTTGATGGTATTGATGGCAGACAAGGCATCGGCCCCAGCCTGTAAACAGGCTTCGGCAGGTTCGGTAATATGGGTGATGTTAGGCGTCATCTTGGAAATCACAGGTATCTTTACTGCTTGCTTCACACAGGCCGTAAAGTTCTTTACCAGTTCTGGTATCTGACCTACGTCACTGCCCATACCCTTAGTCTTCATCTGTGGACAAGAGAAATTCAGTTCCACAGCGTCGCAACCAGCCTCCTGAGCCTTCTTGGCTAAGATAACCCATTCATCTTCTGTCTTTCCCATGATGGAAGCAACGACAATCTTTGTGGGATAGTTTGTCTTTAATCTGCGCAAAATGTCAAAATCGACATCCACAGGATTCTCGCTCAGCTGTTCCATATTGCGGAAACCATAAAAGGCACCTTTTCCCGCTGTATTATAAACAGCGTCAAAACGTGGTGACACTTCGTGAATATCCTGCATGCAAATGGTCTTATAGAACACGCCACCCCATCCCAAATCGAACGCATGGGCTACCATCTCATAGTTAGTACATACTGCCGATGATGCTAAAAAGAATGGATTCTCGCACTTGATACCACAGAAAGTAATACTTAAGTCGGGGTAATTGCTGTTATCGACGTCATCTTCTGGCAAGTTGGAAATGAGGCTTTGAATGCGGATGGGCCTATCATAGTGGATGCAAGCCTGCTCAGCCCGCTCCAAGTCTTCATTGGAACAGTCTTTTACCCATTGCAAGGCAGACTCGGGGTTGCCGAAACGTATAGCACGGATAGCACGTGCTGGATCACCAGTATTGCAGGCTTTAGAACAAGGAGCATCAAGGCACATCAAACAATGGTTAGCTTCCTCATAGATATTAATCTTTCTTGCTTTGTGTTCCATATTTTAAATAATGACTAAGTGAGAAAATGTGTTGTTATCATTCTACCTCCTTTCGTTTGCAAATATAATGATAATTTTTTTATCTGCAAAATGTTAGGACTTAATTAACAACAAAAAACAGTGACAATTTCTTCCTTGGACGATTACGGAGCCTTATTGTTTGTTAGCAAATCTATAAACATTTTGACTCTTGCAAAGTATTCGCGGATAAATGTCAGATACGCTCTTTTCGATTTTGGGTCTTGGGCATTGTATGCCTGTATGTTCTCTACATCAAGCCCTAAATGTTCTGCCTGATATATGGCACGTTCGTTATGGAATTTTTGTGAGATAATAGTAAAACTTTTCAGTCCATACACTTTGTTGGCGTTGATTATGGAGCAAATGGTCCTATATCCTTTGCCATCCAGAATGATGTCACTTTCTGGTACACCTCGGGCAACCAACGAATCCCTCATACACGCTGTTTCGTTGATTCCATCCAAACTGTTCTCATCGCCACTAATCAAAATCTTCTCAATCTTCCTCGCCTTATATAACCGCTCTGCTGCATCGATGCGATAGATAAAGAAATAGTTTGTAACCCTGTCGATTCGTGACTGTGGGGTTGTCCCTAACAGCAGTCCTACCTTATTATATTTTATGCTGTCAATATCAGAGAACACCTTGCCCTCGGCATTGCTCACAACCAGCTGATTACATAATAGCAAGATGGTGATGCACAAAACAACCACAATGCAAGTGCCCCATATCATTATTCTTGATTTCTTCATATCGTTGAATCCTCCATCTCTCTCGCCTCGTCAAACTTGGCTTTCATCGTGGGATTCTTATAGGTCAGTTTCTTGATAGTCAGTTCTTCTGCTTTGTTGTTGGCAATACGAAGGTTGTTTTCAGAACCTATAAGGTTAGCTTTGATTTTCTGCAGATGATCAATTGACTTGTCAATTTCCTCAATGGCCTTTTGGAACTTCTCACTGGCCAGACGATAGTTGTTGGCAAACCGTTCTTTAAAATCATTTAGCTTTGTCTCAAAATTGGTAACATCAACTGATTGACTTTGAGCCAACACAAGCTGCTTCTGCAGGGCAATGCTCTTCTTGGAGGTTTGCACCAACAGCGTGATGATTGGGATGAAAAACTGAGGACGGATGACATACATCTTTGGATAGCGGTGGCTCATATCTACGATGCCAGTATTATATAATTCACTATCAGGCTCTAATAGAGATACCAAGACAGCAAACTCACATTTTTTAGTGCGACGGTCTTCATCCAGTTTCTTCAGAAAAACTTCGTTATGATGCTTAGTGGCAGTCTCGTCCATTTCATTCTTCATCTCAAACATGATAGAGATGTATTCGAATTCACCATCATAGTCACGGAAAATGAAGTCGCCCTTAGAACCACCAGACGCATCATTGTCTTTTTCAAAATAGGCATTTGGCATGATGGGGCGGATGGTTGTATTAAAGAGCGTGCTACAATGAACTTCTAATGTCTCACCAACCATTTTCGTGGACATACGGGTCTTCAGGTCTTTGTAATAATCAACCATCTCCTGTTTCTGTCGCAGTTGCAGCTCATATCCCTGGCGTATGTCCTGCTCTCTGCGCATTGAGTCGTTTTTCTCTACTTCAAGCCGCTCTTTCCATGAAGAGATCTCACCGTCTTTCTGCTGGATAATCTGGTTAGCTTTGTTTTGTTCCTTCAAAACAGCCACCTCTATAAGTCCTTGCCCTTGGGTTATTTCACCTTTTAGCTGGAGGATCTCTGCATCTTTTGCTGCCAGTAGTCTTTCATATTCTGCCTGCTTGGTAGTAGCAATACCTTTAAGCTGCTCTTGAAGTCTGACAATTTCTGTGTTCTTTTTCTCAAGCTCCTGGTCCTTTGCCACAAGTTGTTTTTGAAAAATCTGATCAGCTTGTAGCCTTTCTGATTTCCTGAGAAGTTCTTGCTGCTTCTCAATATCCTCGATGCGATGATCAAGGTCTTTTTCAAACTCCTTTGTTCGTATCTGACTAACTACCGAAGCATAACTTGCCTCGTCAACGGAGAAAACCTTTCCACAGTTAGGGCATTTAATCTCATTCATAGAATTCTGTAATCTTTAGTTGTTTGGGTGTAAAGGTATTGAAAATAGTTCAATTATCGATGTCTTGCCCCCCTTTTTTAGTTTTTATTAAAGTAGTAGCGTATATGTCCGACACTATATGAATAATTAGGATACCTTCGGACAAATGGTCTGGAGAGGTTGGAGAAAAGTAAGGAAAAGATATAAGAGGCAAGCGTTAACAACAGGTGTGGCGGGTGATACATATAGGTGCATCGGGTGTTTAACTTGGCTTGAAAGGGTTATTCAATTAGGTTCATCGGGATTATCACGGCCGTGATAAAATAAAATCACGCCCGTGATAATGTTTTTTCGCGAGCGTGATAAGGTTATTTAGCGTACGTGATAATCCCCCGATTATTACGTTTCCTAATATTGTTCACTTGGGATGTAATGTCTCATTTGTCCCTCCCTTTTTGTAGTGCAAATATACAAAAAAACGAAAAGAAATGCAAGTAAAAGGCGCAGTTTTTTGCATTGCTTGCACCATATATAGTCATACAAAGCCAATTTTTGGACCATTCTTCTTCACTAACGTTTCATCCTTACAGAATTGTTCGATCTTCTTTGCCGTTACGCATTCTTCCCCGTATAGGATACTTTCAATATCACATTT
>Ga0247610_10001504_pt1 | contig 28955 bp, 17 predicted proteins | sample 174DNAGHGhighgp2_FD_193483 | JGI IMG/M metagenome (GOLD analysis project Ga0247610, IMG submission 193483) | Sheep rumen microbial communities from Palmerston North, Manawatu-Wanganui, New Zealand - 1742 DNA GHGhigh gp2 | ecosystem: Host-associated > Mammals > Digestive system > Stomach > Rumen...
TTGTTGGTGAAAATATAACTAACAATGTTAAAACAATTAAATCTGTACCTCTTAAATTAAAAAACAATGAAACATTAGAGGTTAGAGGCGAAATATTCATGCCTAAAAAAAGCTTCATTCAATTAAATTTAGAAAGAGAAGCTAATGAAGAAGAATTGTTTGCCAACTGTAGAAATGCTGCTGCAGGTTCTGTTAGACAGCTAGATTCAAAAATAGCTGCTAAAAGAAATCTAGATGTATTTTTATATTACAATTTAGATGAAAGTGTAAAAACACAAGAAGAAGCTTTAATTAAAATGAAAGAAAAAGGATTTAAGGTTAATCCTTTATATAAGCATTGTAAGGATATAAATGAAGTTATATCATATATTGAAAAAATGGGTGAGGAAAGACCTAATTTAGAATATGATATTGATGGAATTGTAATAAAGGTTAATGAAATTGAATTACATGATATAATTGGTGAAACAGTTAAATATCCTAAATGGGCAATTGCTTATAAATTCCCACCAGAAGAGGTTTCTACTAAATTATTAGATATAACATATCAAGTAGGAAGAACTGGTGTTATTACCCCTGTTGCTAACTTTAAGCCTGTATTTGTACAAGGCTCATTAATATCTAAGGCAACATTACATAATGAAGATTATATTAAAGAAAAAGATATTCATATTGGAGATACAGTAATAATTCATAAGGCAGGAGATGTAATACCTGAGGTTGTAAAGCCTATTTTAGATTTAAGAGAGGCTAATTATACTCCATTTAAAATGATTACTAATTGTCCATGCTGTAATGAACCTTTAGTTAGAATTGAAGGAGAAGCTGATTATTATTGTACTAATCCAAATTGTCCTGATAAGATTGTTAATGGCTTGATTCATTTTGCATCTAAGCCAGCATATAATATTGATTCATTAGGAGATAAATTAGTATTACAATTATATGAAGCTAAATATATTAAATCTATACCTGATATATTTAAATTAAAGAATTATTATAATGAATTAATAATGCTTCCTGGTTTAGGTAATAAATCAATTGATAATTTATTATTAGCTATTGAAAATAGTAAGAAAAATAATTTAGATCAATTATTATTTGGTTTGGGTATTAGACATTGTGGAGCTAAGGTATCTAAATTAATATGTAAAAAATATAGAAATATAGATAATATAATGAATGCCTCTTTTTCTGACATTTCAATGATTCCTGATATTGGCGATGTTATAGCAAGAGAAATAGTAAACTATTTTAGTATTGAAGAAAATAGAGAAATGATTGAAGAATTAAGATCTTTAGGCTTAAATATGGAATTTGAAATGGGAGAAATTAAAGAAAATTTCTTCACTAATAAAAAATGCGTATTAACAGGTACACTAAGTTCTATGGGAAGAGCTGATGCTAAAAAGCTAATCGAATCATTTGGTGGAGCATTATCTGAATCAGTAAGTAAAAAGACTGATATATTAATATTAGGTGAAAATCCTGGTTCTAAATATGATAAGGCTAAAGCGCTTGGTATATATATTATGGAGGAAGCTGAATTCTTAGCTAAAATAAAAGAATAATGAGAAAAAATTATATGCTTAGATTTTCTTTATCAATATCTGTTATATTAATTCCACTTTTAATTTTAATTAATGTGATTATTAATATTGTTATAGGTATTAATAAAGGATTTAGTATGAATAATTTAATAACTAGCTTAATAATTTTTTTAGTTTCAGTATTATTAGTATTTATACTAGGTTTAATAATTGGTTCTATTACTTATATAATTGATAAATCAGATATTATAGAAGATAATATAGATACTATAAGTACTGGAAGAATTATAATTAATAAGACAAAAATTCATAAAATTAAAGCAAAAAGATTTATCTTTTTATATGCATTTACAATATATGTAAAGCCATATTTAAGATTAGGCATGTTAACTTATTATTTTAATAATAAAGAAGAAATAATTAATTTTATAAAGGAGCATAGCTTCTTTATGGAATATATATGTGAAAATGATTTAAAGAAATTAGAATTAAAATAATTTCTTCTAAAAGGAGAAAAATTATGGATAAAATAATTATCAAAGGTGCTAGAGAAAATAATTTAAAAAATGTTAATCTAGAATTACCTAAAAATAAATTAATAGTTATGACAGGATTATCTGGTTCTGGTAAATCATCTTTAGCCTTTGATACAATTTATCAAGAGGGTGAAAGAAGATTTGTTGAATCCCTATCTTCTTTTGCAAGACAATTTATTGGTTCAAATGAAAAGCCTGATGTAGATTCAATTGATGGATTATCTCCAGCAATTTCAATTGATCAAAAATCAGCAAGCCATAACCCAAGATCTACAGTTGGTACTGTAACAGAGATATATGATTACCTAAGAGTTTTATTTGCTCGTGTAGGAACACCTTATTGTCCTAATCATAATATTCCTATTTCATCATTATCAGTTGAAGAAATAGTTAATAAAGTAATGTCTACACCAATTGGTTCTAAATTATATATTACATCACCTGTAATATTTAGACAAAAGGGTGAACATAAGGGTGTATTTGAAAAATACTTGAAAAAAGGCTATGTTAGAGCCTTTGTTGATGGCGAATTAAAAGAATTAGAAGAAGAAATTACATTAGATAAAAATAAAAAGCATAATATTTATATCGTCCTTGAAAGATTAATTATGAAAGAGGGCGTAAGAAGTAGAATATTTGATGCGATTAATACTGCAGTATTAGAATCTGATGGATATTGCGTTATTTATAATGGAGATAAAGAGGAATTCTATTCTACAGTTCACGCATGCCCATATTGTGGCTTTAGCTTAGGAATGTTAGAACCTAGATTATTCTCATTTAATTCACCTTTAGGAGCTTGTCCTTCTTGTAATGGTTTAGGTAAAAGATTAACAATATCTAAAGAATTAATAATTGATTATGAAAAATCATTAAATGGAAATTGTATATTACCATATAAAAACCAAGAAAAGGATAACCTAAATAACGGTGTCCTAAAGGCTGTATGTAAATATTATGGTATTGATATGGATAAGCCTTTTAAGGACTTACCTAAAAAGCATCAAGATATAATTTTATATGGTTCTGATGATATTATTCCTATGACTATGAGGGCAACATCAGGAAGAATCCATGATAAAACTGATTCCTTTGAGGGAATTGTAAATATGTTCCAAAGAAGATATGAGGATACTACATCTGATTGGATTAGAGATTGGATTAGTGGATTTATGATTGAAAACACATGCCCTGTATGTGAAGGAAAGAGATTAAATCCTGGTGTTTTAAGTATATTTATTAATGATAAAAATATTAATGATATTTGTTCTATGCCAATTGATGAATTATATAATTGGTTCATTAATTTAAAATTATCAGAAGAAAAAACACAAATTGCTAAATTAGCAATAAAAGAAATATCTGATAGATTAAAATTCTTAATTGATGTAGGACTAGATTACCTAACTTTAGCTAGATCTGCTGATACCTTATCTGGTGGTGAGGCACAGCGTATTAGACTTGCTACACAAATAGGTTCTAAATTAACTGGTGTATTATATGTATTAGATGAACCATCTATTGGTCTTCATCAAAGAGATAATGCAAGATTAATTAAAACATTAAAGGAAATGCGTGATTTAGGTAATACCTTAATTGTAGTTGAACATGATGAAGAAACTATGCTATCATGTGATTATTTAGTTGATGTAGGACCTGGTGCCGGAATACATGGTGGTGAAATTGTTGCTGCAGGAACACCTGAAGAAGTAATGAATAATACTAATAGTATTACAGGTAATTATTTAGCAGGAAGAATGCAAATTGAAATACCAAAGACAAGAAGAAAGCTAACTAATAAATGGATTACTATTAAAGGTGCTAAAGAAAACAATTTAAAGAATATAGATGTAAAAATACCTCTTGGTATTATTACATGTATCACAGGTGTTTCAGGTTCTGGTAAATCTTCATTAATTAATGAGGTTTTATATAAAAATGCTTATATGAAAATATATGGCACAAAACGTATAATTCCAGGTAAATGTGATAAGATTTTAGGCCTTGAAAATATAAATAGAATAATTCATATATCTCAACAGCCAATAGGTAGAACTCCAAGATCAAATCCGGCAACATATACAGGAGTATTTGATAATATTAGAACCATTTTTGCAGAAACTAATGATGCAAAAATTAGAGGATATGATAAATCTAAATTCTCATTTAATGTTAAAGGTGGAAGATGTGAAGCCTGTGGTGGAGATGGATTAAAACGTATTTCAATGCAATTCTTACCAGATGTATATGTGCCATGTGAGGTATGTCATGGAAAGAGATTTACATCTGAAACATTAGAAATTAAATTTAAAGGAAAATCTATTGCTGATGTATTAGAAATGACCGTTGAAGATGCATTAGAATTCTTTGATTCATTCCCTAAAATTAAAAAGTGTCTACAAACAATTAATGATGTAGGATTAGGCTATATTAAATTAGGCCAATCATCAACAACTATATCAGGTGGAGAAGCACAAAGAGTTAAATTAGCTACTGAATTAAATTCTAAAATATCATCTGATACATTATACATATTAGATGAGCCTACAACAGGATTACATACTGATGATATTAAAAGATTAATGTCAGTAATTAATAGAATAGCTGATGAAGGTGCAACAGTATTAATTATTGAACATAATTTAGATGTAATTAAGCTTGCTGATTATATAATTGATATGGGTCCTGAAGGAGGTAACCGCGGTGGAGAATGTATATTTAGCGGAAGACCTGAGGATTTAATTAAAAATGAAAAATCATATACTGGTAAATATTTAAAACAAATGTTTGATAAACAAAAATAGGAGCTGTAAAGAAATAAATTTTCATGTGAAGATTTAGAGCTTACAGCTCCTTTTTGTAATATTTCTTAAATAATTAAAATGTAAAATTTAATATACTTCGAAAACACGACAAAATATAGGGTAATTTTGTCATATAAAACGCTTAAATTAGTATGGCTATAATGATATTATCTTTTTGAAAGGAAGTATATTAGAAATGAAAATTAAAAAAATATTTGTCTTAGGAATACTAGGAGTTAGTTTATTTAGTGTTACATCATGTGATAAAGCTTTATCTAATACAACTTTAGTTCCTACTGAATCTAATGAAGAAACAAAAAGTACTACTAAAGAAGAAACAATTACTGCACTAGGAATTCCAAACGTTGTTATTGTAGATAATAAATTAACATGGGATGCAATTCCTAATGCGGCAGGATATGTTGTAAAAGTTAATGGTGTTGAAAAGGAAATGCAAAAAGAAACATCTTATACATTACCTGAATATGGAAATTATAAGGTATATGTAAAGGCTATTTCTAGTGATTATACAAAATATAGTGATTCAAGCTATAGTCCAATTAAAAAATATAATCATGACCTAGAAGAGGCAACACTTTGGGTATTAGGTGATTCAACATCTTGTAGCTTTGAAAATGAAAGTGCAGATCAGCTTAAATATTATCCACGTTATGGATATGGTACACAGCTATCTAATTATTTTGATGAATCTTTAAATGTTAATAATATTGCAGTATCAGGAAGAAGTAGTGGTTCTTATTTTACAGAAGCATCATCTAAGGTAAAATATGAACAATTTAAAACAGGTATTAAAGAAGGAGATTTTGTTCTTATTGCCTTTGGCCATAATGATCAAAATTCTGATGAAAGATATTCAAATTGTAATTTATCATCTACAGATACTACAAAGATGAAATGGACTGGTCTACCTGAAAAGAATTATCCAGAAACAGAAGTAGAAAGGGAAATTTCATTTAAGTATTTATTAACTCATTATTATATTGATGTAGCACTTGATGCTAAAGCAACTCCAATTTTAGCAACACCAATCGTAAGAAGAAATCCTAATGCTGATACACTTACACCTACACAATGCCATGTTTGGGAAGGAAAAGGAGATTATGTTGGTGGAGATTATGCACAGTGTATTAGAGATTTAGCAAAAGAAAAGAATGTTACATTAATTGATAATACAGCTATTACTAAAGCTAAATATGAAGCAATTGGAAAAGATGAGACATTAAAGATGCACGCTTGGGTTACATCAAAGAGTGCAACAGTAGATAATACTCACTTAAATATTTATGGTGCTAAATGGGTAGCTTATAATGTTGCAAAAGAAATTTTAAAGACAGACTTATTCTTAAAGAATTATGTTAAGACTGATATAGAAGAACCAACAATTAAGGATTTAGTTGTTAATCCAAATTATGAAGAAAAAGAATATGCTGCACCTACTACAGGAATGAGTCTTTATACAACTACATCACCTTGGATGGCATCAGCATTCGGTTATTTAGGCTCTGCTCCATCTACATCTACACATAAAGTTACAGAATCTACATCTAATGTTACATTACAGGTTTTATCAAATAAAGGAAAAATAGCAGGCTCATCAGATGGTATATTAATGTATTATCAACAGCTATCTGCAACATCTAATTTCACATTAACTGCAACCATGACAGTTAAAGAGTTTGATGTAAACACTCAAGTTGGCTTTGGTATTATGATAAGAGATGATATGTATGTTGATGTTCAAACTGCAAACAATTCATCAATTGGTTCAAATTATGTAGCATGTGGTAGTGTGGTTTCAGATGCTTCTAACCAATATGCAACAGCTTATAGAAAAGCAACATCATTAACAAAAGGATCTATAACATCACTTGCTAAAAATACACCTGTAACTTTAACAATTGTTAAAACAGGAAATAAATATGAATTAACATATGGAAATATGGCAAAAGTAGAATACGAATTAGATTTAACTGAAATCGATTCTAACTATGTATATGCAGGATTCTATGTTGCAAGAAATGCGACTGTTGAATTTAGTAATTATTCAATTAAATAATGTTTTTAAAAAGTATGGGCAACCATACTTTTTTTAGTATTTGCTAAAAAGGTTAGATTATTATATAATCTATATGTTAATGGTTTTAAGTTGTTGGTGATTTAAATGAAGCAAGAGAAAAAATCTGATGTTTTAATAAAAATTGAAGAAGCTTTAGAATCAATGAAAAAAAGACTATATGAAATAAAAAAGGAAGAAAATCCTAGCCTAGATTGGAAAAAATTTTCTAAGGATTTTGATTCTATGAAAGATAGCTCAGATGCTTTATTAAAAAATAAATTATTTCAAGAAGAAATTGATAAATTAATAAATCTAGAGCCTGATTTTGAAAATAAAAAGCTATTAGAGGCTGTAAAGTCTTCAATTGATTTTAATCACTTAAAGGAAGAAAAGAAAAAATATTTTCCAAGCTTTATAGTTAAGGCATTAGTTTTTATATCTCATTTTATTGTAATTTATTTATTATCAATTATTGTATATGGCATTTTTTCATCAGAGCTTATAATAAAACCATATTATATATTTGTATTAGCAGCAATAAACGCACTTGCGTTAATGTTTTGTGAAATCCCACAAAAATCTATTAAGCTTTTCATATATGACCCATTTTTATCATATAAGCTTATAGTAACATATATATTGTTAATGATATTTATTAATGGTGCATTTTATCATATATTTGAATCATCATTAATCTGGATAATATTTATTCCTTTTGTTGTATTCTTAAATAGAATTACAGGAAGAAATATACATAAAATTTGGTGGAGGTATTAGTATGTCTGTAAAAGTAGAAGTATTAGTTAAGGATAATAATTTAGAGGTATTAGCTGGTAAAGATGGCCTAACTGCCCTAATTGATGAAGATGAAATATCAAGACCAGGATTGGAATTCACTGGATTCTTTGATTTCTTTGATAATAAAAGATTAGTATTAATTGGTACAAAGGATGCTACATTCTTAAATACATTACCAACTGAAATAATAAGAAAGAATGTAGAAGAGATATTTAAGAAAAACCCTCCATGTTTAGTTTTTTCTGGTCGTGTAGATGTTAATCCTATATTTATTGAAATGGCAGAAAAATACAAAATTGCTGTATTAAGATGCCCTTTAAGAACTACACAAACATCATCTAAGCTATATTCATATTTACAAGATAAGCTAGCTGAAAGATTATCTGTTCATGGAACATTACTAGATATTAATGGTATGGGAACATTAATCATTGGTAAAAGTGGAATAGGTAAATCAGAAACAGCCCTAGATTTAATTAAAAGGGGTCACCAGCTAATAGCTGATGATTTAGTTGAAATAATGGAAAAAGAACCAGGAAATCTAATTGGTTCATCTCCTGATATTTTAAAAAGATATATGGAAATTAGAGGTATTGGTATAGTTGATGTAGTAACTATGTTTGGTGCATCAGCATATAGACAAAGAAAAAATATTAGATTAGTTGTTGAGCTTGAGGCTTGGGATGAATCTAAATATTATGATAGATTAGGCCTAGATAAATTAAAAATAAAATATTTCAATACCGAAATAGCAAAAGTAAATATCCCTGTTTTACCAGGTAGAACTGTATCTTTATTAGTTGAATCAGCAGCAATGAATGAAAAATTAAAGCTACTTGGTCATAATGCAGCAGAAGAATTTGTAGCTAAAGTAGATGCAGAGGCATCTAAGGGAGAATGATAATGTTTAATTTACTTATGTTTTTAGCCGGAAGTAGATCTGATGGCTCATATAATGAGGGTGATCCTACATATCTATTCAATACGCCAATACATCTATATGCAGTATGTATATTAATTGGTGTATTAATAGCTTTAATTGTTGGATTGCATGAAGCAAAAAAATTAGGTGTTGCATCTGATGATATATATCTTGGATTAATTATTGTATTACCTCTAGCTATTATAGGTGCAAGATTATGGTATGTAATATTTAATGTAGACCAATTTCCTGATTTCTTAGCAGTTTTAGGATTCCAGGATGGCAAGTTTACCGGACTATCCGGACTTGGTATACAAGGTGGTATAATAGTTGCTATTATAGCAGTATTTATCTTTTGTAAGGTTAAAAAGATATCATTTTTAAAAGTAATGGATATAGTTGCACCTGGATTTTTAATTGGTCAAATTTGTGGTAGATGGGGTAATTTCTTTAACCATGAATTATATGGACCTGCAATTAATAATTCAGTATTCTTAAAAAATATTCCATTTCTTGGCGATATGATGTTTATTGAAGGTGCATATCGTCACCCAGTATTTTTATATGAATCAGTCCTAAATCTAATTGGACTTGCATTAATGCTTGTAGCTAGAAGAAAGGCTAAATTCTTAAAAACTGGTGATTTAGTAGGATATTATTTATGCTACTATGGTATGGTTAGAATATTTACAGAAAGCTTAAGATTAAATAGTGGTACAGGTGAACCATTAATGCTAGGACCTATTCCTGTATCAATCGCAACAAGTATATTATTTATTATTTTAGGTGTAGCATATTTATTATTAAAGAGATTCTTACCTAAGATGATAAAGGTTAATGAAAATAGTAATAAGGTTGTTAAGGAACTAGCCAATATACCACAAGATGGTTATATTGATTTAGTTAATACAGTTAAAAAGAATAAATTTGATACTATCATATTTGATAATGATGGAACAATTATGGATACAAGATTATTAATTGATAGAAGCTTTATTCATACATTTGAAAAATTTAGACCTGGATTAAAAATAACTGATGAAGACCTTGATTCATTCTTCGGACCTACTTTATATGATACATTTAAAAGATATGGAGAATCTGAAGAAGAAATCAATCAAATGATTAAATATTATAGAGAATTCAATGAACCAAATCATGATATCTTAGCTAAACCATTCCCTGGTGCTAAGGAATTATTAAAATCATTACATAAAAAAGGATATAAGGTTGCTATTGTATCTTCAAAGAAAAATAAATTATTAGAACATGGCTTAGAGCATTTTGGCTTAATGGAATATATAGATTTAGTAGTAGGTGCTGATGATGTTACAAATCATAAGCCTGCACCAGACGGAATATTACTTGTAAAGGAAAAGCTAAATTCTAATAATATCTTATATGTAGGAGATACAAAAAGTGATATTGATACAGCAAAGAATGCTCATGTAAAGTCAGTAGGATGTCTATATATTAAGCATCCTGAAATAATGCTTGATGCTAAGCCTGATTATGTTATTTCTAATTTATTAGAGCTATTAAAGGTTTTAGGTGAATAATATGAGCTTTAGTTTAGATGTTAAAACAGACCTATTAACATATTCTCAATCTGAAGAGGCAATAGATAAATTAGAAATAGAAAGTATGATAAGAATATCAGGAGAAATCGGTATTATTCCTGTTAAATTATCTCTTACAAGTAATAATAGTGGTATTATTAGAAGATTTTTAGCATTAACAAAAAAATATTACAAGGTTGATACTAATATCTTAAAAAGAGTAATTGATAGATTTGATAGTCATACAAGCTATACCGCAGAAATCACAGATGGTGCAGATAAAATCATTTCTGATTTAAATTTATTTTCAGATGCATCTGAATATAAAAAGAATATTAATATTCAAGGAATGAATGCCTATTTAAGAGGAGCATTTTTAGTAAGAGGTAGTGTAAATGATCCTAATGCTAGAAGTAATCACTTAGAAATATCTTCAACAAATGAAGAAGAAATATTATTCATTCAAAGAATTATGAATGATTTTGAGCTTAATGCAAGAATTACTAAAAGAAAGAATTATTTAGTATTATATATAAAAGCAAGAGAAGCAATCACAGATTTTTTATATCATATAGGATGTAAAAAAATAATGGAGAGCTATCAAAACGCAATCATTACAAGAGCGGCAAAAACTGTTGCTAAAAGAAGTGTTAATCTAACACTTGCTAATCAGGATAAAACAAATGCTTCAGCAAAGGAACAATTAAAATATATTGAATATCTAGAATATAATTATCCTCTTGAGAACCTAGATTCTAGATTATTAATGGTAATGAAGGTTAGAAAGGATTATCCCGATTATTCATTAATGGATTTATTAGATATTATCCATGAAGAATATGATCCTAAATTAACTAAATCAGGTTTAAATCATAGATTTAGAAGAATTAAGGAAATAGCTTTAGAGTATAAGAAAAAAGATAATTAAACCTTTATTTATTGATAACATATTATTTTTATGTTAAAATAATAAAGACTTTGTTTTATAGTTTTTTAAGGAGATGAAATAAGTGGCTAGAGTAGTTAGAAAAGTTTCTAATAAAGCCGTTAAAGGCCAAAAGAAAGAAAGAAAAGGATTACTTTTCTCAAAGAAATTTTGGATAATAATTATAAGTATAGTAGTAGTTTTAGCTGCTGCAGGTATTACTATTGGTGTAATTGTTGCTAATAACCAAAAATCTAAATCAACAGTAGAGGTTGATGATTATTTTGGACAAACACAAAAATATAAAGAAACTGAAGTTAATTTTGAAAAGATAACATACCAAGGTGTTAAATTACATACAAATTCAGATTCTGAATTATATGACGATTATGTATTTGTTTTCGCAACAGACCTAAATTCTTTCTATCCATTTGATTTATATGCTGATTCAAAAAAGAAGGATAACATGAAGGTTGATCGTCATTCACAAATTTTTGATAGCTTAGTTAATTTACAATATGTAATTGATGAATTCAATAAGGCAAGTGATACTTCAGTAAGATTATTTATTGTTGATACATCTACAATTTCTGGTAATTCAAGTAATTTAATTTATACAGATACTGATTATGTACCTGACGCAACAAGCGATTCAGAATTCGTAGGTCCTTTATTCTTTGCATATTATGATGGAAAGCTACAAAAGACATATGATGTTGAAAAGATAGTAAGCGGCAACATTGTTAAGGAATCAAGAAATTTATATGCTAAATCATATTATGACGATGCTGAAAATAATAATTCAATGATGACTGCAATTTCTAATTCAATAAAAAAAGTTCAAACATTGGAAAAATAATAAAAAGGCCATGAAAATGGCCTTATATTTTTAGGAGAAAGTATATGGAAATAGTAAATGAAAATGTAATATTACAAATATCAAAGGATGAAAACATTGGAGTAGATAGAATTAAAGCTGTCTTAGATATGCTAGCTGAGGATAAGACTGTAGCCTTTATAGCAAGATATAGAAAAGAGGTTACAGGTGGCTTAGATGAAGAAAAAATAAGAGCTATTAGTGATGCATATAATTATGGTGTTAAATTATCTAAAAGAAAAGCTGATGTTATAAGATTAATTGAAGAAAAGGGCTTAATGACTGATGAATTAAGATTAAAGATTGAATCAGCTACTAAGCAAATAGAGGTTGAAGACCTATATTTACCATTTAAAGAAAAGAAAAAGACTAAGGCTACTGAAGCTATTGCTTTAGGCTTAGAAGGTTTAGCTGATATAATGATGAAAAACTGGCAAAAGGGAAATAGAGAAGAATTCATTAAGCCATATTTGAATGATAAGGTTAAAACAGAGGCTGAAGCATTAACACTAGCTAAATATATAGTAGCTGAAAGAATAAGCGATAATGCCGAATATAGAGGCACTATAAGAGATAATGCACTTAAATATGGTACTATCATTTGTAAAAAGAAAAATAATGATAAGGACCCTGAAGAAAATTATAAGAATTATTATGATTGTACAGAATCAATTCAAAGAATTAAGCCTCATAGATTACTTGCTATAAATAGAGCTGAAAATGAAGATGTTATTTCTGTTAAAATTGAATTAAAGCCTGTTTGGGATATTGATTATCTAACATGGAAGGTTACATGGAAAAAGGATTCTTTATTTAGAAAGGAATTAGATGAGGCTATAGCTGATTCATATAAGAGATTAATTCAACCATCAATAGCAAGAGAAATTAGAAATATTAAAAATGAAGAAGCTGAAAAACAAGCTATTCATATTTTCTCTTTAAACTTAAGAAATCTATTATTACAACCACCAATGAAGGGTAAGGTTGTACTTGGTGTAGACCCTGCCTTTAGAACAGGATGTAAGCTTGCTGTAATATCTGCATCATCTAATGTATTAGAAATTGGTGTTATTTATCCTAATGAAAAATCAAAGGATCATGCTGTTGACCCTAAGCTTGTATTACAATCTAAAAAGGTTATTGTTGATTTAATTAAAAAATATAATGTAGATATTATTGCAATTGGTAATGGTACTGCGTCTAGAGAAACTGAAAGCTTCATTGAAGAAGTAATTAAAGAAAATAAATTAACTACTAAATTTGTAATAGTAAGTGAAGCTGGTGCGTCTGTTTATTCAGCATCAGAGCTTGCTATTGAAGAATTTCCTGATTTAACTGTAGAAAAGAGATCAGCTATATCTATAGCAAGAAGAATTCAAGATCCTCTTGCTGAGCTTGTTAAAATTGATCCTAAATCAATTGGTGTAGGTCAATATCAACATGATGTTGATGAAAATAATTTATCTAAATCATTAGATGATGTTGTTGAAGATGCCGTAAATAAGGTTGGAGTTAATTTAAATACTGCATCTGTATCATTATTACAATATGTATCTGGCTTATCTAAATCAATTGCTAAAAATATAGTTGATTATAGAGAAAAGAATGAAAGATTCTATAGTAGAGATGAATTAAAGAAGGTTGCTAAATTAGGACCTAAAACATATGAACAATGTGTAGGATTCTTAAGAATATTAGATGGAGACAATAAATTTGATATGACTCCAATACATCCTGAAAGCTATAAAAAAGCAGAACAAATATTAGATATATTAGAAGTAGATAAACAAGCTTTAGGTACTGATTTAATGCGTGAAAAGGTTGCTAATTGTAATAAGCTTGAAATAGCTAAAAAAGTTGATATTGATATGTATACCTTAAATGATATCCTAGATGCATTTGTAATGCCTCTAAGAGATATAAGAGATACATATGATGGATTAATACTAAGAAGTGATATAATGCATTTTGAAGACGTTAAGGTTGGAGATGAACTTGACGGTACAGTAAGAAATGTAGTAGATTTTGGAGTATTCGTTGACTGTGGATTAAAATATGATGGTTTAATTCATATATCAAAAATGTCTAGAAATAAAATAAATCACCCATCTGATATGTTACGCGTAGGTGATTCTGTTCATGTATATGTAATAGATATAGATTATACAAAGCATAAGATGGCCTTATCATTAATTAAAGGTGAATAGAAAAAAGGTATTGCGAATTTCGCAATACCTTTTTTACTATATCTTACTTTTTAATTTCAGGTCTAGTCCAATCGTATGTTGTGCCATCAACCCAAGTTAAATATTTAGAATCTTTATCATAATCTAATACAGCGTTCTTTAGACTTAAGATATTAGATGCAATATAATCATCACTAATAACATTTGTATCATCAGTAACTTTAATATTTAATTGCTTTAATAATAAATAGTCTTGGAAGTTTGAATTAGAATACATTGCAATAGCATCATCAAATAGCTTAGACATAATGTCATAGATTGATGAATCTAATGATGTAGCTTGACCATTTGCCTTTTGAATGTAGTAAATAAAGAATTGATTGAAAGAAGCACTAGTACATTCTTCACCTTCAACCTCAGGTTCATTTAATGAACTGATATTTAATTTAATAGTTTGAGTATTATCATCACTATCTGTGTATGTACGTAATGTTAATTCAATATTTTGTTGATATTCAGATGCATCATCACTTGTATATGTTAAATACTTTTGGTTTTCATATGAATTAATAACTAATACATGGTAACCAAATGTAGTTTTACATAATGTAGCATTATTAATCTTTGAAGCATCTGAAGCTTCAGTTGCGAAGCTTCCAGTCTTAGTTTCAGTATCTAATAAGAAGAATTTACCATTTTCATATTCATAGCCATCACCAGATGTCTTTTTCTTCTTATATGTATCAGCATCACCTAAAGAAGTAACACTCTTATATAAGTTTTCAACATATTCTTTGAATGGTTTTACGAAATTATTAACAGATTCTTCAGTGATATCTGAATCAGAAGCTAATGCTTCAACAGTAAGTAAGAAATTATATTTATTATGATTCTTAAAGTCATCCCAGTTATCAACTGTTGTTGAATCTTGGAATGTATAAGGAGTTCTCATTATTGAGCCTTCCTCATATTGAGTCTTAATATATTTTAATGTTTCTAATAATGTTGATTTAGAATATTTAGTATTAATAGCTTCACCATAGATAGCTCTAGCTAATTCAACTACTGCATTCTCAAAATCAGCAATTTCTTCATCATTTTTATCCTTTAAGAATGTATCAGGATCATCAGGAGAACCATCTGCATCATCATCAATATTAATTAAGAAGTGATCTAAATTAATAGAGAATAAATCATTGTATTTGTTATTTCCTGTTTCTAATATATTCTTTAAGAAGCTTGTCTTTGCAGATTCTGATAATGTATATACACTATCATCATTTGTAGTTTCTGATCTCCATGAGTCATATATCTTCATATCCTTATATGTAGATAATGCCTTAGAAGCATTATAATAATACTTTAATACATCCTCTTTAGTAGTATAACCATATGCAGCTAATAGATAAGTTTCTAAACCAATCTCTTTTGGATAGCTTGTATTCTTGTTATTTTTGAAATTAGAAATTTCAGTATTTAATGTATCCTTATTAGTATCTGCTAGGTCATCTTCAATTAGATTTAAGCTAACATAAGTATCATAATAAGTATTTGCAAATTCTAATTCAAAAAAGTTAGTTAAGATTTGTGTTGCATATTTCTTAGATGCATCAGCATAGAAATCCATAACACTATAAGTGTAATCACCAATTTTGAATATATTCTTATCTGATTTAGATACATCAGATTTAATTAATTCATAATTAGAAGAATATGAATTATAGAAATTATATTCAAATAATGGATCATAAATTTCTATTTTAGCATCTTCATATCTTTCTTTATCAACAGTAGCAGCATAAGAAGATTCATCATTTAAGATATCTTCTTTAATCTTTGCGTATACTTCAGCTTTTTGTTCATCACTAAAGTCTGAAATATCAGCTTGCTTTGTTTCATCACCAGTATTGTAATCATACTTAGTTGAAATATGTAAAGCCATAACATATTTATTACTAATGTTTCTTGGTTCAGTTAAATATTCACCATTTTTTAATGTATCTTTAATTAAAGTAGAAATACTAGCTGATAAATTAGATAAGTCATCTTTATCACTATTAACAACATATCTAAATTCATCTGAATCAATAGAATCAACAGTCTTATATCCATAATATTTATTATATAATCTAAAATATGCATCTTTTGCATCCTCTAGATTATCAATATTATTGAAATCAACTGGGTTTGGATCATTCTTTAAGGCTTGAATAGTATCAATTGCTTCTTTTCTAGAATTGAATTGAATAATTATAGCCTTATATTCACCATATTTTTTATATTTGTTTTCATATCTAGTTTTAATTGAAGTTTCTTTGAATAGATAATTAGAGTTTTTAATATCATCCTTTGATTCTTCGTCATAGATATATTCTTCATCAGCAATCTTATATAAATCTTTTCTACCTGCTTGGTATCTTGCTTGTGTTAATAAGATTTCATCAACCTTTGGTTGTAATTTCTTTAATGTATCTGATGATAATTCATATAAATCATCATCTTTAGTAAATAATGTAGTAGTAGTATTAACTTTGATATCAGCAGGTGTGATAATTATACCTTCTTTAGCTACTGTATCAACATATCTTTCGATTGATGATGTCTTTTCCTTTTCAGTTAGTGCATCATATGCTTTTGCACTAGATGATGAGAAAATAGTACCAAAGATAGAAGAATTAATTGTTTTAATTAATTTCTTTCTTATAGCTAAGTATTTTTCATTAGCCTTTTCTGTATCAGAAGTTAAATCATATAATTTTTCTTGCTTTGTTTTAGAATCGCCTTCTTCATCAGTGTATTCTAATAATTGTAGCTTGTCTTTTCCAAGGTTATTTATGAAATCTGCTTTAGTTTCATTTTCATAAATACCTTTAATTAATTCTAATTCAGTTTTGTAGATTTCTTTATTAATAGCATTTGTAACAACTGAATAGCCATTCTTTCTAAGTTGTGTATAGTATTGGCCAACAGTCATTTTTAAATCGCCATCAGCACTAGCAATAGTAGTGTCTAATTTTGAATTTAAGTCACCATAAGGAGTTACTTGATTTCTTTTTGTAGTTTTTCCACAAGAAGCTAATGCAAATGCTCCAAGTGAAGCTAAAGTAGCGCCTAATAATATCTTTTTAAGTTTCATATTATTTAGCCTCCTTATCTAAATCAATTAAGAAGCTTTCAACATGTGCTTCAAGGTCTTCCCACCATTTATCATATAAATCTGATGTACCAGTTGTATCTTTATTTAAATAGCTATATCCATCAGCTATATCTTGGTTGATTAAAATCATCTTCTTGAAGAAGCCTGATTCACCATTGTATGTTTCATTTGAATAATTAATTACAGAATAAATATTTGCAGTTGATTTTGTATAATTCTTCATGAAATATAATAAGATAATTCTTTGTGTTTCAGCACTTGTATATCTTGTGTATACAGGTGATAAGAAATTAGTTAAAGAATCATTTATTGATGTAGGAGACATAGAAGATGAACTATTAATTGCGTTATCAAGAATATATAATTGAATTTGGTTAGAATTTAATTTATCTTCTTCATTGAATACATCTTTAATAGTAATATATTCTTCGTTATATTTTAATACAATATTTTGTAATAATGTATCTTCATGATCATCCTTACTCCATTTTGCACTGCTTGTTGAATTACCAGTAGTAATTAATAATAAATTGATACCATCTTTAGAAATAATAATATTTTCATCAACAGGATTAGCATTTAAATCTGTAGTAGCTTCAGTTATATCAGCTTCAGTTAATACTTCCATATATTCAGTAGGAGTAGTGTTATTAATGTAGTATTGATACTTAATTGTATTGTCTTCATTATGACCACGAGCATAGTCATATAATCTTTGTTTAATTGAATAATCAACATCAGTAGATGAGTTAGTTACTGATAGGTCTTCTAATTTAACATTTAAGCCAAGCTTTTTATATCTTGCCCAAATGTTTTCAGCAGCACTTGGGTTATCATTGTATTCAGCCTTTGCTGAATCATTGATTTCAGATACTAATGCAGTTAATTTATCTGAATGAGAACTATTAGCTGCAGCACCAAGCTTATTATAAATTGTATAAGCTAATTGTCTTGCAACATAGCCTTTGTTTGTGTCAATTGTATTTCCGTTATAATCAACCCAATTAGTTACTGGTTTTGTAACCCATTCAGTTGTTTCATCAGCTTCTCCGTCTTCATCAGCATCCATATAGATTACAAGTCTCTTTCCTTCTAATGAGAAATATTTATCATAAGCATTAGAAGTATATGTAGTTAAGAATTCAGCTAATGCAGGATTAGAATAGTTAGTTAATAATTTAGCAGAAGCTAATTGAACCATATAATAATCATTAATAATATTTTTGATATTAGCAGAATGATAATATAACATTAAGAAATTATATTTACCAATTGTTGATGGGAATCCATTTGATGAATAACCATCGTTTGCGAAGTTAGATAATACATTTTGAATATATGTAGTATAAAGGTTAGTATTTGTCTTATCCTTTTTAACTTCTTCATATTGCTTTGTTGATTTTACAATCTTTCTAGATAATAAGTCAATTGCAGTAGTAGGACCATTCTTACCTTCTAAATAATCAAATACACCAAATGCCTTATCATAACCAGGAACCTTGATTGAATTTTTATCATCATCATTTGCTTTAATATTTAAATTATAAGTAGTACCATCATATTTTAATGTAGCTAAAATATTCTTGTTTTTAGCTTTACCAACTGATTTAGAATATTTATCATGATCTTTAGCATAAGCAATTTCAGTTGCTTCAGTATATACTTTTACCTTTACTTCATCAGCAGCTTCAGATGTCTTATTAGAAATAATAGATTCAGATGTGTTATTCCATAATAATGCTTTTAAGATTGTATTGAATAATTCTTTATTTTCTTCTTTAGTAATGTAATCAAAATAATCAATTGTTGTATTATTCTTATCTAAATAGAATTTTTCATATTCTAAAGCTTTTTCATCAGTGATTTCATCTAATGTATCATCAAATTTATATACGATACAAGAATTATCACCTGCAGTTTGTAAAGTAGTAGAATATCTTGTATCAAAGCTATCGTAATCATTAGAATCTTTTAATTTTAATGTTTCATAGCAATATGTTTTAAATGATGAAGAAATCTTGTCAATCTCTTCAGCTTTGTGTGTTAATAATCTATCATCTTCATCAAGTGCATTATCAAATTCAATTAATTTTTCAATTGTACTTGCATATAATGCATCTTCATCGCTTGACTTATATTGATTTAAAAGTGCTAAAGTTTGTAATCTTAATGTATTTAAGTCATCGAAATTTAATGCAACACCAGAAGCAGAAGGTAACATATCACGATATCCACCATACATATAGTTATAAAGCATGATATAGATTTCAAGTACAACCTTACCAGAGATTTGTTCAGCACCCTCTGTCTTTAGGTTAGATTGAGAATCAGTAAATTCATCATAGTGCTCAATGTATTGTGCATAATTTTCGTCTTCTTTGTCATCATAAATATAATATAAATTTCCATTATTTACATAGATACCAAATGCTCTTAATGTATCATTGAATTCATTTGTACTTGTAAAATTAATTTGAATGAATTTAACATCATATTTATTTGTATAGTCCTCTTTAAACTTTGAAACATATTCTGTAGTTTTGTATAGACCATACTTTTCATCGTCATCATCAGTATCATCTTTGAATGCTTCATCTGATTCATCTGATAGTTTATCGAATGTAAATAATTCTTTTGCATATTCAGGATAATATAATTCACTTAATGTTGTTGCTATAGCGAATAATCCATCGATATTATCTTCAGAAACATCCTCAATGATTTCTTCAAATGTCTTACCTTTTAAATCTCCATCTGCAACTGTAGATTTTTGATATGTTGTATAGATTTCATCTAAATAAGTCTTCTTTGACTTAGCTAATTTGATTTCATCATAATCTTCAATCTTTTCCCAATATGATTCTCTTTCATATCCTAGATTGAAAATATCTTGTACAACATAGTCAGCAAGTCTTTTCTTATACATATCATATAGCTCATTGAAGTCTTCATTTGAAATTTCTTCAGTTGAGCTATGAAGTATTTTCTTGTTTTCTAGTTTAGAATAATCTCCATTAGTTTTAACTACTGTAGTTAATCTATTCATTTGTTCAGTCAAAACAATTTGCTTTGCCTGTTCGTTTAAAACATCAATTGCGTTCCACTGTAACTCATCCCATAATTCACCATTAGTGATTTTGTAATCACCAATAGAAGCATAAGTGGCATTTCTATCTAGTGAGCCATATTTGTTTGTAGCTCCAGAGCAAGATGTTAAAGTTATAGCTAATGCGCAACCTACAAAAGCAGTTGAAAGTCTACGCATTTTTTTCTTATTTATGCTCATTAATAAAACTCCTTTTCCTAAAAAAATTTAAACTATAGCACATAATATCATATCATTAATGGTTTGAAAATGCAATTAAAATATAATTTTAATAGTTAATAATTAAATTTATTTTATTGTTGCTAAATATAAGTCTTGTTGTGATATAATGTTATCGTTGGTGATAAAGTGAGATTTAAAGTTTTTTCTTCTGGGTCTGATGGTAATTCAACCATCGTTATAGCAAATGATAAAAAGATATTGATTGATTTGGGAATAACAAGAAAGCAAATTGCCTTAAATCTATCAGAGATGAATATAGATATAAAAGATCTAGATGCAATTTTAATTACACATGAACATACAGATCATATAAAAGCATTACCTGTTATGCTAAAGGAATGTAGTATTCCAATTTATTTATCTAGGGGTACTCTAAATTCAATTTATGACACCTATAAAGCTACAGGAAAAAAGACTCTTTTAGACTTAATTGATAAAAGATTTAACGAAGGTTCGATAATTATATTATCGAGAGAAGAAAATTCTTTTATGTATCAAAGTGTAAATATCTCTGGTATTTTTGTTGATGTTTTACCTGCATTTCACGATGCTGCAGAGGCTTTAGGATTTGTAATTCACGAGGGTGAAAAAAGGTTAGTTTATATAACTGATACAGGCTATGTTCATGAAAATGTTTGGCCTTTAATTTCTAATTCTGAGGCTTATATTTTAGAATCAAATCATGATGTAGAGGTATTGATGGCATCTAATAGACCATATAGCTTAAAAAGAAGAATTGCATCTAATCATGGACACCTATCAAATGAGCAATCAATGGTTACCCTAGCTAATGTAATGGGGCCTGAAACTAAGATAGTTTTACATGCTCACGTGTCACAAGAATGTAATTTATCTAAGCTTATAGAATTAACAAGAGAGCATGTTTTTGATTCTTATGGAATAGATACAGAAGGTATTCAATTTGAGATATTACATCCATATCCTTCAAAGGAGTATAACATATGAAAATAAGTATCATAAGTGTTGGAAATATTAAAGAAAAATATTTAAAGGATGCAATTTTAGAATATTCTAAAAGATTATCAAAATATACTAAAATTGAATTCTTAAATACTTCGGATGAGCCTATTTGTGATAACCCATCAGCTAAAGATATTGAGATAGTAAAAAATAAAGAAGGAGAAAGACTTTTAAAACTTATTCCTTCTGCATCATATAAGGTTGTTTTAGACTTAAAGGGTAAGATGCTATCATCTGAAGAATTAGCATCTAAAATCTTAGATATATTTTCATACAACAATTCTCATATTTCATTTATTATAGGTGGTTCATTAGGTCTTTCTGATGCGGTTTTAAATTCAGCTGATTTTCATTTATGCTTTTCTAAAATGACTTTCCCACATCAGCTTATGCAAGTCATTTTATTAGAACAGGTTTATAGAGCATTTAAGATAAATAATAATGAGACATATCATAAGTAAGAATTAGTCCAGAAATTTGATTGATTTCTGGATTTTTTATTATAAATAATAAAGATAGTAAAATTTGGTGGATTTTTTTGAAATCCTTATTTTACGTCTTTAAAATATTCTATTTTATTTGACTATTCCATATTTAAGTGATACAATTATCATATGTCATAATGCGCATTTTTTATAGCGCAAAATTGGAGGAATAGAAAATGGCTAATGTTAATGAATTACCTAAGATTAATGAGGTAAACAAAAAAGAACCTAAAAAAATTAAAGTTATGCAATTTGGAGAAGGAAACTTCTTACGTGCTTTTATTGATTGGATTATCAATAGTACAAATAAGAAAACAGACTTCAGTGCTGGTGTTGTAGTTGTACAACCAATGCCTTTTGGTCGTGTTAAAGAATTAAATGAAGCTGATGGCTTATATACTCTATATTTACAAGGCTTACAAAATGGTAAGGCTGAAAGAGTATCTGAGGTTATCAAGTGTGTTCAAGATGCTTTAAATCCATTTGAGGAATATGATAAGTATTTAAGCTATGCATTATCAGATGATTTAGAGTTCATCATCTCTAATACAACTGAAGCAGGTATCGCATTTGATCCTAATGACACTGATTTCTCAAATTGCCCTAATTCATATCCAGGAAAGCTTTTAGCATTCTTAAAGAAAAGATATGAAGCAGGTAAGAAAGGATTATATATCATTCCTTGTGAATTAATTGACCACAATGGTGCTACTTTAAAGGAAGTATTAGTTAAGCTTGCTAAGCACAATAATTTAGATGCTAAATTCATTAAGTGGATTGAAACTGAAAACAAATTCTATAACACATTAGTTGATAGAATCGTTCCAGGTTACCCAAGAAATGATGCAGAAGCATTCCAATTAGCTTTAGGCTACCAAGATCAAAATATGGTTGTTGGTGAAATCTTCCACTTATGGTGTATTGATGCTCAAACAGTAGATTCTAAAGAAGAAGCTAAGGCTAACCTAGAAGAATTAAGAAAAGCATTACCTACTGAAAAGGCTGGTTTAAATGTTTTATTTGTTGATTCAATCGTACCTTATAAGCAAAGAAAGGTTAAGATTTTAAATGGTTCTCATACTGCTTTAGTTCCAGTATCTTATTTAGCTGGTATTGATACAGTTAGAGAAACTATTGAAGATAAAGAATTAGGAAAATATGTTAAGGATTTCATCTTTGATGAAGTTATTCCTACAATTGATATTCCACATGATCAAATGGTTGCATATTCTAATTCAGTATTAGAGCGTTATATGAACCCATATGTACGTCATGAATTAATGTCTATTGCCCTAAACTCTGTAACTAAGTTTAAGGAAAGAGATTTACCTACAATTTTACAATATATTGAAAGAACAGGTAAATTACCTCAACATGGTTTATTCAGCTTAGCTGCATTAATTTCATTCTATAAGGGTGTAAGAGTTATTGATAACAATGCTCCTATCGCTTTAAATGATGATCCTAAATTCATTGAATTCTTCAAGAATCAATGGGCTAAATATGATGGCACTAAGGGGGCAGCAAGAAAGATTGTTGAAGCAACTTTAGGTATGGCTGATCATTGGGGTCAAGATTTAAATAAGATTGCTGGTGTAACTGATTTCGTTACAGAAGCATTATATGCACAACAAACAATGACAATGAGAGAAGCTATTAAAGCTATCATTAAGTAATTAACATTAGATAAAAATAAAAAGAAAAATTAGGTGATTTTATGCAAGAATTTATTATCATTCATGAAATTGATAATGTTGCAGTAGTACTTCGTCCTTTCAAAAAGGGCGAGGTAGTTGCTGGTGTAACATTATTAATGGACATCCCACAAGCTCATAAGGTTGCTATTAAGCCAATTAAAAAGGGTGAAGATGTAATTAAATATGGTTTCCCTATTGGTCATGCAACAGCTGATATTAAAGTTGGTGAGCATGTTCATACTCACAATGTAGCAACAAATCTTGATGATGTTATCACATATTCATATAAGCCAAATTATCCAAAGGTTTTAGGATATAAGTCTGATAGAACAGTTGATGTTTATGAAAGATCTACTGGTGAATATGGTATTAGAAACGAACTATGGATTATCCAAACTGTAGGCTGCGTTTCTGGTATGGCTGATAAGATTATTGAAAAATTCAAAGAAACTCATGACATGTCAAAGATTGATGGAGTTTATACATTCCAACATCCTTTTGGATGCTCACAAATGGGTGGAGACTTAGAATTTACTAAGGTATTATTACAAGATATGGTTAAGCACCCTAATGCTGGTGGTGTATTAGTATTAAGTTTAGGCTGCGAAGAAAACCGTTGTGATGTATTTAAAGAAACACTTGGTGCATATGATGAATCTAGAACTAGATTTTTAGTATCACAAGATGTTAATGATGAAGTAGCTGAAGGCGTAAAATTACTTGACGAATTATATAATAAGATGAAGGATGATAAGCGTGTAACTAAGCCTTTATCTGTTTTAAGAATCGGATTAAAGTGTGGTGGTTCTGATGGTATGTCAGGAATTACTGCTAACCCACTTTTAGGTAGATTATCTGATTTCTTATCATTAAATGATGCAACATCTGTTTTAGGTGAAGTACCTGAAATGTTTGGTGCTGAGCAATTATTAATGGCTCGTGCAAAGGATGAGGCTACATTTAATGAAATCGTATCATTAATTAATAATTTCAAAACATATTTTAAAAATCATCATCAAGTTATCTATGATAACCCATCTCCAGGTAATAAGGCTGGTGGAATTACAACTCTTGAGGATAAATCTTTAGGATGCGTTCAAAAGGGTGGTTCATCAAAGGTTAATGGTGTAATTGAAATGGGTGGAAGAGTTAAAGCTAAGGGCTTAAACTTAATTTCTACTCCAGGTAATGACCTTTGTGCCGTTACAACTATTGCAGCTGCAGGCTGTCAAATGGTATTATTTACAACAGGCCGTGGTACACCATTTGGTGGATTTGTACCTACACTTAAAATTGCAACTAACACTCAACTTGCAACAAAGAAGGACAATTGGATTGACTTTAATGCAGGTGATTTAGTTGATAAATATACAATGGATGAATTATTAGAAAAATTCTTAGATTTAATTTGTGATGTTGCATCTGGAAAGAAGCAAGCTAAAAATGAAATTAACGACTTTAGAGAGATTTCAATCTTTAAAGATGGTGTAATTCTATAATTTTATTATTAAGGAGAAAAAAACATGAGAGAATTTATGGACAAGGATTTCTTGTTAACTACAGAAACAGCTAAAAAATTATATCATGAGCATGCTGAAAAAATGCCTATCATTGATTATCACTGCCACTTACAACCAAAGGAAATCGCAGAAGATAAGCATTTTAGAAACCTAGCAGAAGCTTGGCTTGGTGCTGGTGATAGATATGGTGACCACTATAAGTGGAGAGCACTTCGTGCTAGAGGATATATGGAGGATTCTATTTCTGGTAATATTCCTGGTAAATCATTAGAAGAATCAGATTATCAAAAATATTTACAATTCGTTGAATCTATGCCATATTTCGTTGGTAACCCACTATATCATTGGAGTCATCTTGAATTAAGAAGATATTTCGATATCTATGACATTATCAATAAGAATAATGCAAAGAAGATTTGGGATGCTGCAAACGAAAAATTAAAAACATTATCTGCAAGAGAAATGTTATATAAGTTCAATGTAGATACAGTTTGTACAACTGATGACCCAGTTGATGACTTACATTGGCATAAGCAAATGAATGCTGATAAGACATTAAAAGTTAAGGTTAGACCAGCATTCCGTCCTGATAAGGCAATCAATGTTGAATTATCTTGGTTCAAAGATTGGGTTAACCAATTAGCTAAGGTAGTTGGCTATGAAATTAAGACATTAAAGGATTTAGAAAAGGCATTAGTAGAAAGAATTGATTTCTTCCATGAAATGGGTTCTCGTCTATCTGACCATGCCCTAGATGTATTACATTATGCCCCTGCAACTTATGAAGAAGCTAATAAGGTATTCTTAAAGGGTATGAAGGGTGAAAAGATTTCTGATTTCGAACAAGACCAATATAAAGGATATATATTAGTATTCTTAGGTAAAGAATATAATAAACGTGGTTGGGTTCAACAATATCATATTGGTGCTTTAAGAAATAACTCTAAATCAATGTTAAAGAAGATTGGACCAGATACTGGTTTCGATGCAATCGAAGACCAAGTATATATGTCTAAATTATCTGCATTATTAGGTGAATTAGATGAAGCTGATTCATTACCAAAAACTATTTTATATTGCTTAAATCCACGTGATAACTATGCATTAATGGTATTAGCTGGATGCTTCCAAAAAGAAGGCGTACAAAATAGAGTACAAAATGGTACTGCTTGGTGGTTCTTAGATCAACAAGATGGTATGAAGCAAAATATGGAAACAATGATGCAAGTTGCATTAATTTCTGAAGCTGTAGGTATGTTAACAGATTCTCGTTCATTCTTAGCATATCCACGTCATGAATATTATAGAAGAATCCTTTGCCAAAAGCTTGGTGATTTAGTTGAATCAGGTCAATATCCTGCATCAGAAATCGAAACTTTAGGTAAGATTGTTGAAGATATTTGCTATAACAACGCAAAGAAATATTTCGGATTCTAGTTTTTAAGAGCCCATTTGGGCTCTTTATTTTTTTATACTAATTTGGTATAATCCTTGTGGTGAGATTATGAATAAAGAAGAAACATTAGTTGATATTTTAATTAAGAATAATTATCATATTTCCTTCGCTGAATCTGCAACTGGTGGAATGTTAGCTGCAAGACTTATAAATGTAGCTAATGCATCAAAGGTTTTAGACGAATCATTTGTAACATATTCAAATGAATCAAAAATAAAATATGTTAATGTTAAAGAAGAAACTATTGATAAATATAATGTTGTATCAGAAGAAGTAGCAAAAGAAATGGTTATAGGACTAAATAAAAACACAAACGCTAATATTTGTGCATCTGTTACAGGTGTTGCTGGTCCTACAGGAGGCACTATAAATATTCCCGTAGGAATGGTTTGTTTTGGTTTTTATATAAATGGTAATATAGTTACTAAAACTCAAAAATTTGGCAATTTAGGAAGAAATATTGTAAGACAAAAGGCATCTGATTTTGTCTATGATACATTAATAGAATTATTAAAATAAGATTGGTGGTGCGCTAGTTCGGTGCACATAATCTAGTGGGTGCAAATCCCATCTTGTAAAGTTTAGCCAACAGCAAGTACCGAGTCCTTGGAACCAAAGTGGTAACATTAGGTTTAAGCGTAGGATAGGGAGCATACGAGCCGTAATGCGTAAGCGTGAAACTGTTCTAGCCTCGTTAGTTATAATAAATGAAAGCTGATACTTTCACCGTAGTAGCAAGCAGTAATATTAAATCGTCATGGCAAGATTTAATAGGTTTCATCGGGGTTTTAAGGTATGGCGAGTATGACATAGTGATTATGTACATACCTAGGAGGTCCTATATAGGGATAATACCAAAATCGGTAACAAAGCAATGCAATGTGAAGGAACGATAATCTATATAGGAAGTCGGATATGTTCGTAGTACCGAAGAAGGTAGTAATGATACTAGAGGGAAGGGACATACATTAATTGGCTTCTATTTTCAAAGCATAGGAGGTACGTGAGACCAATGAAAACTATGGAACAGGCGAGGATAGAAATAGGAAGTCAGCAAAGTAAATATGGCAAAGTAAATTCGTTAATGCAATATATCAACAAAGAAACGTTGAGAGTTGAACACGTAAAGCAACCGAAAGGAAAGGCTTCCGGTGTAGACGGAGTTACTAAAGAGATGTACGAAGAGCATCTTGATGAAAATCTTGATAAACTAATCGAAAGAATGAAGACATTTTCTTATAGACCATTACCAGTTAGGAGAACATACATACCAAAAGGCAACGGTAAAATGAGACCATTAGGTATTCCAACATACGAAGATAAAATAGTACAAGGAGCATTTAGGAAAATATTAGATTTTATATATGAACCCTTATTTTGTGATTTCTCGTATGGTTTTAGAGAAGGCAGAGATTGTCATCAAGCAATATTAGAGATTAATCATCATATAATGTTTGACAAGGTGAACTATGTGGTAGACGCTGATATTAAAGGCTTTTTCGATAACCTAGACCATAATTGGCTGATAAAATTTCTAGAACACGACATAGCAGATAAGAATTTCATAAGATATATAAAGAGATTTCTAATCGGTGGAGTTATGGAAGATGGTAAGAAATTGGAAAGTGATAGAGGAACACCACAAGGTGGACTCATATCCCCTGTCCTAGCAAACACATACTTACACTATGTATTAGACACTTGGTTTATATGGTTAAAGAAGAATAACATAATAAAAGGAGAATGTTATTTAGTAAGATACGCTGATGATTTTGTAGTATTGTTCCAATATGAGGAACAGGCAAATAAATTCTACAGTATGTTAAAAGATAGAATGGCAAAATTTGGACTTGAACTTGAGGAAAACAAAAGCCGAATTTTACCAATGGGAAGATTTAAAGGTACAAAAGAAACATTTGATTTTCTAGGATTTACACATATAAATGGTAAGACCAAGAACGGAAAGTATAAACTCATTCATCATACTAGCAAGAAGAAAATGAAACAAAAGAAAGAAAATGTTAAGAAATGGCTTAAGGAAAATATGCATAGTAGTATCAAAGAGATAGTACCTAAGTTAAACATAAAACTTGAAGG
>Ga0247610_10001505_pt1 | contig 28941 bp, 30 predicted proteins | sample 174DNAGHGhighgp2_FD_193483 | JGI IMG/M metagenome (GOLD analysis project Ga0247610, IMG submission 193483) | Sheep rumen microbial communities from Palmerston North, Manawatu-Wanganui, New Zealand - 1742 DNA GHGhigh gp2 | ecosystem: Host-associated > Mammals > Digestive system > Stomach > Rumen...
TGGAGAACAAACCGGGTGAAATGCTCGCATTCGACTTCACTCCGGAGTTCGAGGGCGTAGCTGTCAAGAGCCGCTGGAAAGAAGGTTCTCACGCCACCAAGGCCGGCGCTCCGTTCAAATCGGAGGCTGATCTGAAGGCGGACAACTTCGAGCATCAGTTCATCTTCGTTAACAACCCTGCAAGCGCTCTGACGATTGCGGCAACCGTGGATCTGAGCGGCAACACGCTCTTCACGATCAGCCAGGCAGCCGGTGAAAGCCCTGCAACGGCTGTCACCACCGCTACCGGCGTAGCTACCGACCGTGTGATCACGTTCGTAGCAAGCGCAGCGGGTGTGACGCTGGAGAAATCCGGTGTATTCTCGAAGATCAGCGCAAACTTCGTAGCAGGCGCCAAGGGCGACTACATCGAGGTTTATCCGGAACTGGAGGATGCAACCGTCACCATCGACGGCGAGAGCGTTACCGTAACCCGTCCGACCGGCAAACTGCTGGAGTTGGGCCGCAAGGTAACTGCGTAAGCTAACGGGTAAGCGGAGGAGAAAGGATTAAAAGTGTAGGACTCCTCCGCAAGCCCTATTTGTTGAACCATTTAATCCCATACAACTATGGCAGTTAAAAATAATTCCCGCAAGGATGTAAAGGCGGCGTCGAAATCGACGAAGTTCAGCTACATCATCACTCTCGTAGCTGCTTCTATCGTGGACTGGGCTGCTCTCAATGCCCTCTGGAAACAGAAGACCGGAGCGAAGCTGACCTCCAAGTTACCGCTGCTGGCATTGCCGGAAGGCGAGTCCGAGGCGGATCAGTACCACACCATCGAGTGCAAGCCCGGTACCGTGGTTCCTGTAATCAACGCCGGCGAAGCTCCGCAGGATGGTAAAGCCGAGATCACCGCCATCGCAGAGGGCGTCGATGAGAACACCCTGGATTGGGCATACGGCATGCAGGGCGAAGAGGTAGTAGCTATCGTAGAGCGCTGCTCAGATGGCAAGAAGTTCCTCTTTGCGAACCCGTGTACCGGAGGTATGACCTTCCAGTACCAGTCGATCGGCGCACAGGATGGCGGCACCTCGGGTGTTAACTTCACCCTGTCCGGATCTGATTGTCCGGAGCCGATGCTTGTGTACGAACCGGCAACCGCTCCGTCGCAGACGCAGAGTTAAAAACTCGAAAGAGTCTTTTACATAAGTGTGTTTGGAAGGGAGGACCCGAAAGGATCCTCCCTTTTTTTTGTCCGGAAGCCGTCATTTTTACGCACAAAAGCCTGTCTTTTGCCATATAAAAAAAAAGCAGTACCTTTGCACATAAATTCGAAAGATTATGGCAAAGTTAACAGACGATCAGTTACGATTTATTATCGACATAGAGGCAAACGGTGCCCAAGGTCAGATCAATTCCTTATCGGCAGAGATCGGCAAACTGGAGAAACAGAACGCTTCTCTGTCTTCATCATTAAACAAAGTCAACAATGAGCTGACGAAACAAGAGAAGAAACTGGCCAAAATGGAAGCCGCCGGGAAGACGAACACCGCCGCTTATAAGCAGCTGGTGCAATCAGTCGAGGCAAACCGGCAGAAACAGGCACAGCTAACCACACAGCTGAAGCAAACACAGAATGCGCTCGATAAAGACCGGGAGAAAGTGGCACAGTTCACGTCATCGCTGAAGTTGAATCAGATGACCATGCAGCAACTCCGGGAGCGCGCATCGCAGTTACGCAAGCAGCTGGATGTAACCAGCAAGGCTGCATCTCCGGAAACCTTCAAACGCCTCTCGAGCGAATTGGCGAAGACAGAGGCGCAGATGGGTAAACTGGGAAAGAAGAGCAGCATGGTAGCCGATGTCTTCAAAGGCGCATTCGGCGCCAATATGGCATCTCAGGGAATCGAGGCACTTCTCAATGCCATCCGCAACGGCATAGATACCATTACCTCCTTCGAAGCCGCCAACGCCTCGCTGGCATCCGTATTAGGAACCACGCAGGATGGCGTGCAGCGTCTGACGGCCGATGCCAAGCGATTAGGTGAGATCACTGAATACAGCGCGTCGCAGGTAACGATGATGCAGACAGAGCTGGCCAAGTTAGGCTTCAACGAACAAGAGATCCTGGATTCAACCCAGTCAATCCTCCAGTTTGCCACTGCTACCGGGTCAGACATACCCGAAGCGGCGCAGTTAGCCGGCGCAGCTCTCCGGGCATTCGGAGGTGAGACTGCCGAAACAGAGCGGTATGTAAGTGCGATGGCCGTAGCTACTACCAAATCGGCATTGGACTTTACGTATCTACAGAACTCCATGAGTACCATCGCACCGGTAGCTCATGCATTCGGCTTCTCGATCGAAGAGACGACCGCTCTCCTGGGTACACTCGCAAACAGCGGATTCGACGCCTCGAGCGCAGCCACCGCCACCCGTAACATCCTGCTTAATCTCGCAGACAGTTCCGGAAAGCTTGCACAGGCATTGGGCAAACCGATCACCTCTTTGGATGAGTTAGCACCGGCACTGCAGGAACTCAAAGACCAAGGCGTATCGCTGGCTGAAGCACTCGAGCTGACCGATAAGCGATCCGTAGCTGCTTTCGAGACCTTCCTGAATGGCGCCGATAGCCTTACCGCACTCCGGGATAGCATCACCGACGTAGGCGACGAACTGGCCGCCATGCAACAAACAAAACTGGATTCTGTAGAAGGAGCCTTCAAACTGATGCAGTCTGCATGGGAGGGACTGATGCTGCAATTCTACAACAGCAAAGGCGTGTTTAAGGATAGCGTAGATCTGATTACTAAATTCATAGGAGGATTACGCAATGCCGTAAAATGGGTGCAGGACAATAGCAAGGCGATCAAGATCTTTGCCGGCATACTGGCCACATACTTAGCAACCGGCAAAGCTATCACCCTCTGGAGGGCCAAAGATATCACGGCTATCATCGCACAGACAAAGGCCAGACTAACAGAGATCTCCGTTACCAATGCTGCTAAGATTGCAAATGAGGCGCTCAAAAAATCGCTTCTATCCTCTCCATGGGGATTGATCGCTATAGCCATCACTGCAGTTGTGACCGGCTTGATAGCTCTGGTGAAATGGCTGGGCAAAGCATCGGTTACACAAGAAGCGTTCAATAACACCCAGGAGCGGGCAAAAGAGCTGTCTGCAGAGAATACGGAAAGCATACAGGCAGAAAAGAGTGCCCTGAATGCACTCGTAGGCGCTATTATTGACACAAACGATAACGAGCAACTAAGAAACGATCTGATCGAGCAGCTGCAGAAGCAATATCCGGGCTTCTTAGCTAACATCGAGAAAGAGAAGATTACGAACGAACTTCTGCAGGGTGCGCTGATGAATGCCAATCAGGAATACGAGCGGCGTATCAATCTGATGAACGAAGAGGCAAAGGCACAAGCATACCAAGAGACGCTTGTGGATCTGAATAAGACGCTTATTCAACAGGAGCAAGAACTGGCTACTGCTACTAAGGACCGGAAGAAAAACAAGACCCGTGAGCAGATCGCCGAGACACAGGAGGCCATCAAGGCCATTCAGGAAGGGTATCAGGAGGCGGTTAAAAGCGTCGAGCAGGCAAAGAAGAGTCTGAATGACTTTACTTCTGTCGAGGGGATGGAGAACCGGATGGATGCACTATTAAAGGATATCGCCGCCAAACAGCAGGCGGCTAACAATGCCCGGACAAAACAGCAGAAAGAATACTATCTCAAACAGGCACAGCAGCTACAACAGCAATACGGTGCGCTATCGCTCCAATACACCGCCGCCGTCAAAGAAGCCGAAGCCACAGCCGTTGAAGAGAAGAAAGAAGCACAACAGCAGCAGGCAAAGTTAAGCGACGAAGCATATAAAGAGCAGCTGAAGGATCTGCAAGACTCGTACGCGAAGCGCAAGGCAGTCGTTATCCAGCAGGAAGCCGCCATGCAGATCACCGCCGAGGAGAGTAAACGCAAGCAGCTGGAGATAGCGAAAGAGCAGGCTGATGCAGAATTAGCATTTGCACGCGCCCATGGAAAGGCTACAGCAGATCTGCAGATCAAGGCCGCCCAGGCACAGATGGCACTTAATAAGGATACCTATTCCAAGATGGAAAAGGATCTGCAGCAATGGTTAGATGACAGCTTACGCGCAGACAAACAGGCACTGCATAATCGCAAGATGACACAGGAAGAATACGACGCCCATACGCGTGAGCTTCAGACCCAGCATCTGGATAAGCTGAAGGCACTCATGGAGCAGTATGGCATGGATACTTCCGGTATTGACAAGAAGATAGCCGATAACCAGATCAAGAATCAGGAAGAGGCTAATAAGGCAATCCTGAAGGCAGCCAAGAAAGCGCATACCGAGGCGCTGAAGTTATCCGAGCAAAACGAAAAACGCGAGTTGGATCTGCTCGAGCAGCGCTACAACTTAGGCCTTATATCCGAAACGCAGTATCATCAGCAGCGCAATAAGATCACCGAGACGTACGCACTTGCACGCGTAGCCACGGAAAAGATCTATGCCGAAGCCGTTAAGGATCTGGATGCCGAAGTAGTGGCCGAAGCGAATGCCGCAGTGGCCGATGCAACCAAGGCGCTCAATCAGACCTTGCAGGACCGTTTATCAGAGGCGCGTGAGTTTACCGGCGAGTTACGCGATATCCTAACAGAGACGGCCGAAGCGTGCGGCGACACATTAGGCGGCCAGCTCTTAGGCAGTTTCGCAAACGCTATGGATGCTATACAGCAATTCCAGGCGCAGTCTGAAGCCGGCTTCGAGAGCGTAGGTCAAGCGATATCCGCTCACGTCCAGATGATCGGAAGCGTAATGTCGCAGGCTCTTCAGGCAGCATCTCAACTTACGTCTCAGATATTCGAGATGGAATATAACAACCTCGAGGCTGCGAAGCAAAAAGAGTTAGCCGCTGTAGGTGACAACGCGGAAGAAAAAGAACGTGTCGAGCGGGAGTACGCACAGAAAGAATTAGACTTAAAGAAGAAAGAAGCCAGTGCTAATGCCGGTATTCAATCGGCACAATTATGGATTAATACCGCGATGGGTATTGCAACAGCCTGGGCAACATGCATGCAGTTAGGACCTATCGCCGGTCCAATTGCAGCAGCCCTCTTATCAGGACTTTTAATTTCGCTTGCCGGCATACAGCAGCAGAATATTATCGCTCAGCGAGACGCTATTCTAAACCAGACACTTGATAATTCAGGAGGAACAAGCAACGACATAAAGGAAGCCAGTACACCTACAGAAACGACCACTATTCGAGACGAGTACAAGCCAGGTGGACGCGGATACAGTGACGGAGGTTATACCGGCGACGGAGGCGTGCATGAGCCGGCCGGCATCGTGCATAAAGGCGAGTATGTAGTTTCGCAGGCAGAGCTCCGGAACCCGTCCGTAGTGCCGATGGTACGCGCGATCGAAGGCGTACGTCAGAGCCGCAAACATGGCCGGGCGGGTGTGCATGGATTCGCTGATGGAGGATACACAGACAGTGCCGGTAACACAACCGAAGCCGTATTGGGTATCATCCAAAATCTTGCGGATCAGGTACAGGAGATGAAGAGCAAAGCACTCCGGGCATATGTGAACTATCAAGAGTTCAAAGAAATTGAAAGAATAATGGAAATGATTAAGGCGAAAGGATCTTTATGAAAATCATTGTTAAAGTGAGTTATTCCGATTACCAGGAATTAGACATACCGGCAGATACAAAACTCAATATTGAGCGTAACAGCCCCATCTTTTCTACAGAGGCTTCTATGACACTTCCAGTTAGTTTGCCACTAACGGACAATAACAGACGGATTCTTAACTTTCCGGATAGGCTTGATATCTATAGTACTGCCGAAGAGTCTATCCGGGCAATGGAGGATATGGACGTAATAGTTATACAAGGCAGCTGGCAACAAGAAGCAAGAATGAGCATATACGGATGCTCCGAGAACTCTATCGAAACAACTCTTTATTTTGATAGTTCATCTATCTGGAGTATGTTAGAATCTTATCCGGAGACATTACCGAAAGTAATGAAATTGTTTGGCTATGGTTCCATCCCACCAGCAGGAGCCGATTTGTCTGTAAAAAGAAGGCAATTATTTAATAGCTTGAATAATGGATTGCGATACTATCGCCCTAGCATAGAAGTACCATATGCGAGTATGTTACATCCAGAAGAGTCTCACTATTCTTTTACGCGGGAAGATTGGTTAGACATGTGGGAAGAGAGGGCTGGTTATTTAGATTGGGAAGAGTTTGTAATAGCGCCTCTATATACCAAGGACGGGTGGTTAAATATGTTCGATGGGAGCGGATTAGTAGCGGATGACATTCACGTGCTACAGTTAAAGGAGACAGAAAATTTCAAGAATATATCTGTTTTCCTCCGCTTGGATTATGTATTGCAGTGTATATTTAATATGCACTCTATGGATCTTGAGATAGACTTCTCGAGCGCACCAGCAGGTTCAAATGATGACGGAGAATTAGAGGCTCAATGGAAATCCATCGTTGTACTTAATAACACAAAAGATGCTTTATATTTGGGATATATACCCTATAGCGCCTTAGTACCTGATATTTCCTGTAAAGATTTTCTTGCAATAGTGATGGCTCAATTCGGGTGTAGATTTGTCATGACATCTAGTGACACAGTAAAAATGATCTTTACACAAGAAATACTAGCTAACAGACTAGGATCTACCATTACTTCATATGCCGGCAAACAGATAGCCTTCGATAGTCATCCAGATTATAAGCCCGAAGACGGAATGAATGATCTTAAAAGTCCGGACATCTATTTGGAGGAGATTGATATTACCGGATGGGGATATACGGATCGAGATCTACCTATATTAACTCCTCATCTAAGCGGATTATGCCAACGTATAACCACTACATCAATAGACGGCAACGATGCAACAGAAGAGGAAGAGTGCCCGGTAGTATTTGCTAATATTGGTTTTTCTTTTCGCGATATTCAACCGACTTCAGAACATGTTACATATAGATTTTATTATCCCGTCCTCAATAGTAATTATATTGAGCATTGGAAGTCCGATGACAGCATTGGAAAAATCATTTATCAAGACATCAATGAAGGATCTGTATATTACGCATTTAATAATCGATATAATATAATCGCTAATAGCAGCGATAAAGTTACCATATCGCGTATATTCACGACAAAAGAATTGATCGAGTTTGATTTTACAAAGCCGCTTATAATAAGTGGTAGATTACTATGGCCGGCTAAATTACAATACGAACTACAAGATAGCGATATCCATTCTGTTACAATGGAGTTGATAGCACCCAGAAAGGCATAAAAGTGTGTCTTTTGCCACATGGAGAAAAAGTAGTACCTTTGCACAAAATTACAATATAGCACTATGATATCAATAGCCCAAATACCCAGTGAAGTCTGTTTTGCAGTCGAACCAATTATTTATCAGATATCGACATCATCCATCGAAACAGCTCCTGTCCTTTCATTCGAGATAGGTTATTTTAACGAGTCATTTACCGGTATGGCCATAGTTAAGATACAGCCATTTCCAATAAAAGTGACTAGCGAACAATACATACATGAGGTGGATCTTTCTGATATTATTTCAGCATATGTGAGAAAATATGTTATACACGACGGTAGTATCAAAGGTCATGCAACTTTTCGACTCACCTCCATCAATAATACAAACGTAAGTGCGGATGCTAATGGAGACATAAACCATAAATGCTTACCTGGTACATCCGGAGGATTGAGTATTACCAGTGAAATATCATCTAAAGTGCATCCATTCCTCCTGGCACGCGGAAATGAACAGGGTAGTATACATCTTTATCGTTCGGAATTAAGGGCGATGGAACATATTTATGTGCTTGTTTCCAATGCATATCAAAATTATACTATAGAAACCGACAATAGACAGTCTTCAGATCAAGACTTATCTGATAAAAAGATCAATATTACGGGTCTGTATAATATTTTTGGAATATGGACAGGAGGAGATGCGCAAAGTCAGTACTATATCTGTGATGATGCCAATACGCTCATAGTGACGTTTTTACACGAGAATAGACCACGGGCAAATACCATCGCTATCAACGATGACCCATTGACAGATGAGAGTTACATAATACGCTGGACCAATAGCATGGGAGCTCCAGAAGCTTTATTGATAACCGGCGAACTTAAAGACGAATCAGAGATTACAGATCCCGAACTGTATATATCTAATCAGACGCTACAAAGTACTATTAGAAAACAGAAAAGACGTACGGTTACAACCAAATACACGATTCACACAGGTTATCTAACGCCTGCACGTATTATTGCTTTACGAGATATGCTAAGTAGTGAAGAGGTAGAGATGAAGATTGATGGCCAATGGGTACCGGTTAGTGTAACAGCGGATCCTAAGCATGCTGTTCGTCAGCGCGAACCGGAGAGCTTCGAACTGACAATCGAAGTGCTCGAGCAGACGCGATATCATAAGCCAAACCGCACTGTACGACCGCTTCCGAGCACACGTGCTGCTTTCCTCCAGGATAACAGCGGAAACCTCATTTTGGATAACAACTCAAATACTATAGAAGAAAATGGCTAAGTTTGACTCGCAATACACGGTGCAGACTTCTCCGGAGAATGGAGATAAAATCCTTATCGCTTCAGCACAGGATGGTAGTATCATGGCATTACCCTTCGGTATCGTCATGTCTTATATCCAGAAGTACCTAAATCAGGTAGATGACGAACTATCGACCACATCAGAGCATCCTCTCCAGAATAAGGTTATCACACAGGTGATCAATGATATTCTGGCACAGCTGCAGCCGGCTGATAATAAAGAGATCATCAGTGTGCTCACTTATTCAGGCACGTCGCCGGCGAGCGCATCAGCCGGTGATCTGTACATCGACTCGATGAACGATATACTAAAGGAGTATATAGATGGTGCATGGGAAGATGCTGAAGCACAAGAAAATGTCATCTATATAACCAATGATACCACACACTTCTACATCTACAAAGATGATGCGTTCGTGGATATGACGGGCATACCGATTGATAACACCATCTACGTGAATAATCTCAGCGAGTTAGATGATTATCTAAGCGAGGGGATATATCGTTTATGTGTTACAACCATATCAGATCGGAATACAGTCAACGAGTGGTATAGTTTTATTATTGAGCATTCATCAGCCACACGCTCGCATCGCATAATTTACACACAGACGCTATCAAACCGCTCAGGCTATCGGTACCGAACCAAACATAACCTCGGTGCATGGAGCGAATGGGAAGAATTTATCTTTGTATCAAAAGCAGAACTGCAAGAAGTTTACGACCTCGCGTGCGCAGGTCTTTAATCAATAAGATATGGAAAGAGTATATACTAATTATTGGGCGTCAGGGCAGCAGGTAGTGCTGCAAGACGTACCGGAGAAGTTCTCGGCTATCACCGTCGAGAACGTACGCGTGATTATCAACGAGACACAGAAGAAAGTATTAGCCAGCTCGATGAAGAAGGCGAATATCAGCACCGTAGCTTACTCCGGTGCAAACCGTCAGGTGACTATCACACTCGATAGCAGCACCCCATCGATCACGTTAGGCGACAAACTAACCATCAAGATCGACATGGGAGATGATCTCCGGGAGCTAGCTGGCAGCTGCATTATCGAGGATATCACCGATACAGGCCTACCAGCAGAGAAAGACAGCGGATTCTGCGGCATCCTTAATGATGGCGATTTTATCGTAGAAGATGGCATTGATCCGGGATCAGAGCATTCCGGAGAATACAAAGTAGGCGACATCATCAAACCTACCGTGTACGACGGAACTGAAGGCGACTTGGTCGTGGCCAAGACTGTATCAACAATAGCCACCGATCTGAAGTATGATGACACATACAACACTATATCAGGAGTAACTGCGTATATCCATTGGAAGGCCGGCCATTACTATCGCGTTACCGGAATCCATAATGTCTATAACCAATTAGGCACCGAAATTATGACACATCTATTCACCTACGAAGAACTCGAGCCGGCCAACATTACAGAGATGATAAAACAGACGGCAGGCAAAGCAATCCAGGCCACAAGCGCAGAATACGCAGCATTCAAAACCTATATGCAGGGCAAAATAGCATCAATACTAACCCCAATCGAATAAAACAATGAATGAAGCTTACAACGCAGACCGTACCATGACATTGGGTATGGCTGAAGATCTGGTGCTCATGGCCGTTAACTCCGTCAAAGAATGGACCATGACAAATGTCGATAAGACGGAGATAATGAAGCACATCAAGGCGCAGTTGGATATTGCCAATCGCCAAGTAGTCGGCACTACGGCAGCCGAGAAATGCCAGCACCTCATTAGCTGCATTAACGCTATCACAGGCGCACTACGTAGTGCTGGTGCAGTCATTGGCGATAATACGCCGCTGGCTCAGTTCTCTACGCTGATAACTCAGATCAGTGCAACAGGTTACGAGGTGTGCATCCTTGGTAAATCAGGCACACACTACACAGCAGGTGAGTGGCAGTTATATATCGACCAGCACGGAACAGAACCGGAGACCGGAGCTGTCGTTGCAGTTATCACTCCATTCCAGTCCTTCGTGATAGGTTTACCTACCGTACAACAGACCATAGGATATGCATATCCGACAAAACAGTGGGGCAATACAACCGACTCAGTGACCGGCTTGTACAGTCAACAAGTAGGCTCGTATCTGAATGTGCTGCAGAACAGTCTTATCTTTAACAGCCTTGAGAATACCCGTCGTATGTTACTATGGTTCGACCCAGAGGTATTGCCACATACCAACTACGACCCGAATGATCCGGATAAAGATTATGGATTGTATGGTTGCGTGCGTTTTGCAACAAAGGCAGAGTTGGAAGCAAGCGGTCAGCATCTCGCCTATGACCAGCAGGTATATATCGTGACAACCGATGAAAGTGATAACGATGCGGTTGACAACTGCTACTATTGGGCAGGAAACCAGTACGCAAAACGATTCCAAGTGCCGCGTGTCGCTAATAATATCACCGGCTCACCTGCTGCTAAAGAAGCATGGAACTATAAAGCATGGGATGGAGATACGCGTCAATGGGCACTCCCTACAACGAACCACCTATTGATGATGTATGTGTACTATACTGCCATCAATACGTGCCTGTCCGCATTAAATCGCAGCACTCTGCCGACGGGCCTCGCGTGGACGTGTCAGCAGAGCAATGCCACCTATGCGTGCTATGTGTCGCTTCCGTCAGCGAGTGTCAGCAACGGCACCAAGAATTACACGTACGCTGTAGTGCCGGTTGCAGCATTATAAATAAGGTGAAACCTTCGGCCGTGCGGACGCACGGCTACTAACAGTAAAACATTCACTCCAATGCGACATAACAGTAAGCATGCCATAGAGAGACCCATTATCAAGAAATGCACGCTTTTGTACGAGATGCTTCTTGATGGCAAAAAGAAAGCGCCTCGAGATATACAACACTCCATTCTTGATTCTACCATCAAGACAGCACATGTGCTGTATATCCAAGCCTTTCGGCAGGCCAGAGGCAAAGACTACCTAAAGCGAGCAGTCGAAACACTCGAGGAGATCCAGGCAGACATCTACCTGGTAATGCTTATGCGTGGATGGAGCAAAGATTTTTGCGCAAAGTTAGACGTTATGTGTGATGATATCGAGCAATGTTTATACGCATCCGCAAATGCTAACGCGCAAAGGGCCTGAATCGTCAAGTCCAAGGATAAAGACGAGCGCGCTCACTCTTTATAATGGTGTCGCCACTTGCGATGAAGGCGAAAGTCCGCAAGTTATTTCACCAGAGCGACACAGCAATCACAGCACTCTGCCGACGGGCAACACGTGGACGTGTCAGCAGAACAATGCCAACAATGCGTACTATGTGACGATTCCGTCAGCGAATGTCAACAACAACAACAAGAATAACACGTACGCTGTAGTGCCGGTTGCAGAATTAGAACGAGTAGCGAGCCGGCTGTTAAACGCAGAGGAGGAGTGTTTTACAAACAAATGCCATAGGATGAATGCGACCAGATATCACTTTCACCTATCGCGCATATACGATCTTGCATATAGACTGATAACCAACACGTACAGGCCGGACCCAAGCGTATGTTTCGCGCTCACCTATCCGAAGCTTCGGGAAGTATTTGCCGCAATGTACGTAGATAGGATCATACATCACCTTATCGCGCCATTCATATTGCAGGTTACGGAGAGCCTACACACGAGTAACAGGAATATCAGTCACGGGAACCGACCAAAATTATCAGCTCAGACGGCCGCCGAACAACTCCAACAATGGATGCGTGAGATGCCGAATGGAATGGTAATCACGATGGATATCCAGGGATTCTTTATGAATCTTGCAAGGCAAATGTCCTTTGATATATTTGTACAGTTTTGCAATCGCTTTCGCCCTATAGGTTATTCCGATGAAGAGGTAGAGCAAATGCTTCAGCTGCTCCACACACTCATTACGAACGATCCCGCAGACGGATGCCATTTGCATAGCCCGATGGCATTGTTAGATAAGGTCCCAAAGAACAAGACGCTACGTAATAATTCCGGAAAGGGATTACCCATAGGTAACTTTTACTCACAGCTCATTGCTAACATGGTATCAGCTATCTGGGGAATGATACTATCCTGCATTCCAGGAGTGCGTGTAGTACAGTTCGTAGATGACATGGCCGTAGTAGTACGAGACTCGAGCATAGTGAATGCTATCCGGATAGCTTCAGCGTGGATTTTATCCGGAATACAGCTTACGTTACACCCGACAAAGTTCTACTGCCAGCCGGTGAGACACGGGGCATACTTTTGTGGTAAATATGTATTTGCCAATCGCATATACACTGCAGATCGCACCATTAGAGCATGTAAGGGTAAGATCCATCGAGCAATCGAGCAAGGTGCATCTATAGAATCAGCACAGCGTCTATTGTGCTCGATAAACAGCTACACCGGCATGATGTGCCATACAGCATCGTTCAATCAGCAGCTGCAGCTTGCATACATGGTTCTTAATAGCGACTTCTGTAAATATCTGTACTTTATCGAAAAGAAGAATCATCTAGTATGCCAGTTGTTTCCGGAGTACCGGCCAGCAGAGATCTGCAGAAACAGAATGGATGACATAGATAAACAATATAAACAATTTAGATATGAATACCGTAGTAAATCAAAACGTAGTTCCAAGCAACTCACCTCGCAAGGTAGTGCTGAGTAATGGTTTATTGTACCGTTTCGGATTCGAGCCAATCACCGGATCCGGAATGAGCAAAGTGGGGGAAGTGGTATATCCAACCATACCACAAGTAGAGAACCTGCAAGCGGTCCAGCATGAGTATTGCCGCGTGCATAACATCGATGAGCCGTTTAACCCGGCTGATTATGGCTTCGATGAATGACGAGGTGATATATCAGGCACCCGGACTAAGGATCTACACCGAACACGGGTGCCTGATAGCAGATTTTAACAGGCACACAGCGTCTGAAGATCACAAAATTTAATAGCACGTATGAAAAAGCCAATCATTTATTACGCATTGAACATATCGCTATTTTCGATTATTGCGCTATACATACTACTCGCATCCGGATGCCGATCCATTCAAGTCAGCGAGCAGATCAACTGGCGCGATTCCACTGTCATTAACTATAAGGATAGTATCCGGTGGAGTTACCGCGATAGTTTGCGTATCATCGAGCATCATGTTATGGTTGCCGATAGTTCTAACCTGATCATCCAGTTTGGCCAGGGAGGTGGAACCTACAACGCTAAGACCGGAGAAGCTACTAACGTAAGCGGAGTGCAGCATAAAGAATCACACTATGAGCAGCGTGATAGCACAGACTTCTATCGAGCACGCATATCTGACTATCAGCATACCATTGATAGCCTATCCAATCAGATGACCGCTCTTCAGTCTAACTATGAGCGCCTGGAGAAAAACACAAGATCCGGATATGATCGGTTCTGCAGTTGGTGGTTCTGGATTACAGCTATCCTGCTTTTGCTGAAGGTTGCGTGCTGGGTATGCGAGAAAATACCAGTCGCAGCACCATATGCGATTCTCGCCAGGAAGTACGTGCCATTCCTATAGCCAACAGCCTCATGGCTAAAGTTGAGGCAATAGTAATCACTCAAAATCATTAGTACGATGAAGCGATTTCTTTTCTTAGCGGTCGGACTCCTTATGTTTGCCGCGATGGATGCAGCTCCGATGTATGACGTAGGAGCAAAGCAAGGCATCTCGAGCGTGCAGATTGTGCAGTCAGAGGCGCAACCGGTGGTGATGGATCTCGTTTATGTAGCATCAGCAGATGTTATCGAGACGGCCATCCCAATCTCCAGCTCCGATTACTTCTATCAGGCTATGCCGATGGAGATCCTGGAGCAAGTGTACAAGATCGAGATGCCTGTATTTCGATTATGCATCCGGTCACAAAGAATCAAATCCGATCTGATTACAGGATGGCGCGGTCACGCTAATTTACCGCCTCCTAATAGACGTGATAGGATATGATTCGTCAAAGGCATGTGTGTTTGATCGCACACATGCTTACTATCATTTTTAACCAAACAACTGCAAAGATGTACACATTACTTATCGACAATGGCCATGGATGCAATACTCCGGGCAAAAGATCGCCGTTATTAGAAGATGGCCGATCGAGACTTTTTGAGTGGGAGTTCACGCGCAGAGTAGCACAGCGCATTGCAGAACTTGCACCGCAGTACGATATTAAGCCGGTGATACTGGTTCCTGAAGATGACGATGTGCCATTGAGCGCACGCGCAACGCGCGCGAATAATTATATAAGGAATAATCCGGGCGAAAAGTGTGTGCTAATATCTATTCACGGGAATGCAGCCGGGAATGGCAGTTCCTGGATGAATGCTCGTGGATGGGAAGCATGGACCACTGTAGGAAAAACAAATAGTGACAAACTGGCAGAGCAGCTGTATAACGCTGCACGCAAGTTTTTTCCTGCAGACACAAAGTTTCGGACGGATAAGGCCGATGGTGATCAGGACAAGGAGAACAACTTCACCGTGATCTATAAAGCATCGTGCCCGGCCGTCCTCACGGAGAACTTCTTTTATGACAATCTGGAAGACTGCAGATACATGCTTTCGTATATTGGTATCGACGCGATCGCACGCGCACACCTGGCAGGAACAGAATATTACTTCACCATGTAATTCTATCGAGTATGACACAATACACCATCGCAGAACGCCAAGCCATCAAAGACCGGTTGGCCGATGAGAAATACTTTGCACAGGATCTTGCGCTATTTGCGCAGCTATTTCCGCATCATGTACTGATCGGAGAGTGTAAGCGAGTGAATGATATGAATCGCCTATCGCTATGCAAACGCATGATCTATCAGATGCTGACTCGCGTGACTGAAGAGCAGATCTTATCCAATCGGAAGCACGATCGAGCGAAAGAGGTATCCGAGCAGATCCTTCCGGAGTCCGTACGCGACATCAGAGGTAAGATCCGCGAGAAGATGTCCGGATGGAAGCAGGATCTGCAGAAGTTCCTGTCCTGGCATAAATAACCCTCAGAACCGGCTGTAGACGGAATGGCTAAGCAACTCTATGAGATAACTAAGGAATGTGGCGGCAGCGTGAAGTCATTCCTTAGTACCCGGAAGCCTGATTGTTAATGCGAGAAATCATACCCTCGTCAATGTGATCTGCATAGCGGGTAGTCATTGTGAGGTCACTGTGGCCGGCCGCATGCATCACATCGAGATCTACAACTCCATCGATTAGCAAGTCATGAATACCGGTATCCCGGAGTGAGTATAGCTGATATTCCTCCGGAAGATTCAGATCCTCTCTCATTTTCTCCCATGCATTACCGAACGCGTGGGAGTTTTTCTGTTTGGACCCGTAGGACCATGTGCCATCGCTGAAGATGTAATCAGCGGCAGATGCTCCATGAAGATACTCCTGCAGCATCCTGGCGAGATCCTCATCGATTCGGCCGTAGCGCTCTTTTCCGTTTTTGGTTTGATCGAACGGCATGTAGATGCACGATTTATCATATAGGATCTGATGCACACGCACACGGGATACTTCTATCGGCCGCAAGAGAGAAGTATAAACCAACCGGCAAACAATTCGCATGGCTGGATTATTTTCTGCAAAATACTGATCTATCTTTGTCCGGATCTGCTTAGGTATCAGAGTGCGCTTCTTTTTAGCCTCTCGCTTTGGCTTGATCGTCTCGAAAGGATTCTCTTTAGCATAGCACTTATCGATGCACCACGCGAAAAACGCCCGGCCGAGTTTAAGGTTATTATTATACGTACGCTCGCTCACATGCCCTGAACACTGAGCGCTCTTCTTCGATTTGTTTACGACAGCACTATCTCCAGCCCAAATATGATCCATGAACTGAATAGCTATTACCTTGGTAAAAAGCGCACAGTTACATTGAGGATAATTTTTCTCCACCCAACTTTTCAACCGAATACAGAAGGATCTGTATGCCATCATTGTGTTTTTAGCCAATGAACTTTGTTTCTCCCGGATGTACTGATCGATAACTTGAGCGATGGGTACATACTCGCGCGTATTCACCACCTCGCCGATGGGTGACCAGCCGCCGGCTAATTTCACATTCAGCTTACAGATAATACTGGTGGCGTACTCCTTAAAATCCTTAACAGAAGTGAACCGCTTGCGGATCCTGTTTAATTTTATAGTACGCCGGACATAACCACCGGATAGGTGATTGAAGAAATAATACTCGATTACATACCCATGCGAATTTTTCCGTAGGACCGCAGGGATATAAGGGGTAATCGTGTGCGCGGGAGTTGTAGGCATTTTTTTTCTTACCCAGTTTTTGATAACCAGGCAAGAAAAAATCATACCAGAAAATTTATGTGCCGATTTTGTGCCGATATTTTTAGCATTTCATCGGCTGACGCCTTATTATTTAAGGCTTTGAGCCACTTCCCGGACTCGAACCGGGGATTTTAGGGGTGGGGGATTTGGCTATTCCGGATGATTGTTTCTTGCTGGCTATCAATAAGTTAATAAATTACTTTTTTTGCATTTTCTATAGGCTATGTGCCAAATTCGTGCCGATTTAATGGACGCAAAAGGCGCATATTTATTCCTTGTTTATATTATACACACACGCGCGCATATACTCACATATGTGTGCGGGCACGCGCCGTCTCATGCGCATAATACGCACGAGACTAATACGCGCATACACGTTCTATATTGATATTACTTCTTTGCGGATATCGCTTCACGGAGCATGCCGGTTAGCTGAGATATCTGCTCATCTTTTATCTTCAGCAGATCCATGAACATCTTACGCTGCTCTGCCATCTCACTGGCAATCGTACACCGCTTACAGTCACAGGCGCCTACAGGGATATCCTTCTCACGTCTCGTATGTGTCTCGTATGTGTCTCGTATATGGCCGGTGTCTGATTCCGGATGGCCGGCCGGCCGATTTATCATATCGCCGATGCCATACAACAGCCATTCCTGATTAAGCTGAGGGAAGCGGGCTAATACCTTCTCCTTCAGATTTGCGCTCAGATTTCCTGTACAATGGGCAATTGTGCCATTAGATAATCCAAGTTCATTTTCAAATGCCCTTACCGAATAACCGGATGCAGCGATGAAAGCCTTTAGCCGTTCTTTTTGAGTTTCCATAAATCTTATTCATTATATTTTCGTTATTGTTTCACTACATTTTCAAAGAAAAATGCAGATTTTTTCAATTTTTTTTCAAAATTATTTGGTAGTTTAGAAAAAATGTAGTATCTTTGCAGCAGATTTTCTTAAAACGGAAAAATAAAAGCATAAAAAACACATTTTTTGTGTGCAAAGATACAAATTTTTTCCGATATACGAAAATAAAAACGCAAGAATTTTGTAATAAAATTGAAATTTTATGAATAATGACGAGAAAACGCAGGCCCAGGTGAAGAATATGCCTGCAGTCGAATTTTTGAAATCATCCGGAGCAACTGGCCGATTCGTGCCGCCTCCCCCACGCGGATATGTAGAAGTGTTAGCTCGAGAGTTCAACGTTTCTACACGCGCGGTGTCGATGGCGCTGCAGGGTCAGACGATGACGCGCCTGGCTATCCAGATCCGAAATAAGTACATGCAGAAGTACGTAGAGCCATATCTATGATTATGGATAAGAGCTATAACGATATGATGGCGTGTCAGTTAGAAGGATGGGATCAGATGGAATATATACGAGATCTTCAGGATCTGCTAAATAGCTTCACTAATAAATAGTGAGTTTGACATTAAATAATAATTTGGATAACCGATAGGAAGGGCAATGAGGCCGTGACGGATAGTTGCCCACAAATGGCGGATTAGCTCAGATGGTAAGAGCGCTTAGAAATGGGAACCTCTCCGGAGTCCCGATACGTAAGAGGTCGAGGAGTCGAAAACCTCATCCGTCACAAGATTGATAATTTTGACTATTATGGCTTTAGAACTATATTTTAAAAAAACAAGGGAGAGATGTTTTATACTAAGGATGCATTCTTCGCTAACAACGAGGAAGAAGCTCTTCGAGAGTTGGAAAGCCGCTGCAAGTGCAAAGTGAAGCCGATAGTGATACCGACAGATGGAATTCGTGAGTATTGCATAACGGAGCACGGCGAGTTGTACGGCATCCGAAATATGAAAGGCACACGCAAATACATGGGCTACGGGCCAATCAAACCGCAAAAAGACCGCCACCGCGACAGGGATATTTGTGTAAGGTATGATATCTGTATAACAACCAAAAGTACAAAGTTAGTCAGAGCCGAAAAGTTAGTGTTTTGCACCTTCGTAATCGGCAGATGGGATGAGGACATTGAAATAAGCTTCAAAGACGGCGACCAGTTGAACGTGCGGCTTGACAACTTAGAGGTGAAGCGGCTACCGATACCGCCGGAGTGGAACGAACGGATGGAAGCGCAAGCGGATGTATATGCAAAGAACTTCAACCGAATCGTGGACTATGTACAGTACTTCGGAAACATAACCGAGGAAGACGCAAAGGATGTAGTGCAAGGCACATTTATTTGGATGATCACGCAAAAAGAAGGAGACCAGCCGCAGAACTTTGTAGGCGCATGGATGAAATGGTCACTAACAAGAAGCACGGACTATTCAAGATGGTACGCAAGAGTGAGCAAGATAGGAGACGTTGAGGAACTTTTAGGATCAAAGCAGCACTTTTATGAGGTAAACCCTGCAACGCTCATCACCAACGAGAAGCACCGCAAGATATTAGAACTTTACATGGCAGGTTGTACGCACGAATCCATAGCCGAATATATAGGCACTACAGCAGGCAGTATAAACGCAACAATATGCGATATACGCAAGAAGGTCAAGAGATACTTCGGCAACGAGTTAGAATCATTAAGATATAGCAATTAGAATTGATCTTTGAATAACTGATTAGCAGGTTAGGGGCTGAGTAAGGAAGCCCTGATAAGCAGAAGACAGGCGGTCGGCTATCTATTAAGACGATAGTGGTTCTCACCACTCCGGATAAAACAGCGTGAATGTGGCGCTACGTAATACGACCAACACACCCGGAGGTCTGTTCGCCCTTCCACCCCGCCGTCTGTTCCTCGTGAAGACTTGGAACTCGCCTGCTAATCAAATTTTTGACTATTATGGAAGGAATTATAATCCGTAAGGCTTGGATAGCAAGAGACGATGGAGCCGATGGCGACTTATGTCTATTCTGTAACAAGCCAAAGAAGACAACCATCGGAGGTCTTGGATGTTGGTTAGACATGTATCACGAACCGGAGTATTTGGATAGTAAGTTGTTCCCACAAGTAAAGTGGGAGGACGAAGAACCTACCGAGGTCGAAGTGTTAGTAAGGTTATGTTAGAAGATGATATCAATGCTCTAAGGCTATGACGGATGCAGAGAAAAAGCTTGGGAATTTAATAGCAAAGATAGACCCATCGCTGAATTTTATTGACAATTTTGATGCGTTCCTCAATTTCGGGCTGTCACTATTCATAGCCAACCAAAGTGAAGAAATGCAAAAAGCGTTCATTGAAAATGCACAAAACCCATATTACCAAGATGCCATGAAGGCATTTGGTGAAGCGTCTGTAGATTACCACGACTGCTTTGGAGAGGTATTTATGGATCGCATATCACATGGTGAGCATGGCCAGTTCTTTACACCTCAGCATATCGCAGAGTTCATGGCGAAAGTGGTACAGCCAGAGGGAGAAGGCATCTGGGATATGGCATGCGGAAGTGGTAGGTTGTTGCTCGGAGGCCTAAAGAAGGCACGAGAAAAAGGCAATGAGCCGTGGATGTATGCCGGCGACCTTGATAATAGGTGCTGCAGGATGACGTTATTAAATCTCTGTATAAACGGAGCAAGGGGTGAAGTTCGCAATGCCAACGCCATGACCGGTGAATGTTCCGGAGTGTGGCATATAGACAGGCTGCTTATTGGGGGTATTTGGGTTTCTTGGGTCTGGTATTATGATAAGAATACAGACATGGATGCTTTAAATGCCAACCGACAAAAGCAAATAGAGGAATTAGCATACAAAGGCGTAGTTTTTGACTATGAACAGCCTATAAAGTGATCTTTAGCATACGGAGGCAAGGCTCCTATTAAGACGGAGCGTGATATAAGGTTACCTTGTGTGAGTTCCCTACAATCGCATCGCTCACAGACGGCCACGGATCAAACCCTGCCAGCCGTTGTAACTGAAAGGCCCGGACTCGCCAACGTGTGCTTTTATTGGCCGGATGCAGGCACTACTGTAGGTACGCAATTGGTCATGGAGGAGAAATTCCAAGCGCAGAACATGACTAACCTGCAGATAGAGAGGTTCGATTCCCCTTCCGGCCTCAAAAGAATTAAAGAAAATGGATGAACAGACTAACATAGCTGAAGTAGATCTGAGTGAATACCGATTCGACGGTAACTGGGATTGGTATCGTGAGATGAGTGAGAAGTACGGAGAGGAACCCGCACTGAAGATGTGTACTTATCTCGAGGCGATGGCCAACCGTCTGAAGGTAGGTCAATATATCGACATACCGAAGCTGGTTACGAATCCGGAGAAATTAGGCTTAGCCGTCAAGATCGCATGTGTAGTGTGCATCAGCGCGACACGCCTGGATAGAGGTCCATTTTATCAGATGAATAAGACCTATACCAGGTTAATCAGAGTAGCTTAATCTAAAATCTATATGGATAAGATCTATTTTCATATTTACAAAGGCAAACCGCTGAGCCAGGAAGACAACCGGGAGAACGTGAACGAGCTGCATATATTGGTTCAGTTCAGTGCTCCGGAGATCCACGCCGGTCTGATGGATAGCATAAATGAGCAGATCAAGCCGGATGGCGAGGTGATGGAATACGCAAGGGATATGCGCAACGGGTGTGGTATAATAGATATCGCCTTCAAAGCCGGCATATCCGATATCGACGCTATTCCGAAGGTAAAGAAAAGCGTAGAAGCATACTGCTCGAGGAATAATTATCCGACACACTTTTTTATAGGAGAGTAATGTTAGTACTGAATATATATGTCAAGCCGTACTTAGCTGAGTATGCCCGGCAGAAGTATCCAAGTCAGATCAAGGATGTGGCGCAATTCCCTGCAGCATCGCTTGTGAATCACGCCATAGCTAACAGCCTGATCAAGAAGCCGGCTATACCTGCAGAGAATAAAGGCAACCTTCTTGTGATGGTTAATGAGAAGATCTGCAATCTTAAAGATCTCGACACTAATAACTATCTGAATTTCGAAGGTGAGAACAATGTGGGTGAAAAGCTGCTATTAGATTTCGACATGTCTCTACACAGCTTCATGGATCACATGCGCTATCATCACGGAGTGGATTATAAGGGTTCCGCGGAGATGTTTGTTAAGAAGTATCATCTGGCCGGAAAGGTTACTCCGGAAGCGTTGCTAAAGAAGCATGTGCGCTGGAAAAAGAAGATCACAAAATATCGTACTGAAGGCGTACAGCTGAAGATGAATTTTGACAAATAACTATATCCCATGGCAAAAAAATTTACATACAAGCGCAAGTCGATCTCTCGAGAAGATCACCAGGACGTAAAGCCGTGTTGCGGTAATTGCGACCTGATGGATATGTATATTACCACTCGTGAGGCGCAGACGTTTGCAGAAGGCGGATCCAGAGCTGCATTCAAGAATGAACGTGGCGAGATTATCGGTTGCGACGGTGATCGCTGGAAGACATTCTGCGTAAGGACGGGTGCAACCGTGCGCGCAGATGGCTACTGCAAAAATCATGTGTGGGCCAAAGAGGTATGGGTAAAACCAGATGAAGAGACGACATTATGCTAAGTGAAGATCTAATCGAAAGAGTCAAGTCTGCTAATCCGATAGAGGATGTAGTGGCCGAATACCAGAGTCTAAGTAAGCGAGGCGCTAATCTATGGGGATTGTGCCCATTCCATTCTGACCGGCATCCGTCGATGAGCGTTAGTCCATCGCGCGGTATATTCAAGTGTTTCGTATGTGGAGAAGGCGGTAATGCCCTGAAGTACGTGCAGCAAGTCGAAGGTATAACCTTCGTCGAGGCCGTGCGTATGTTAGCTGCAAAGAAAAACATCGAGATCCCGGAGGATATGGAAGAGAGCCCGGAGGAAAAGAAGCGCCGGTTAGAGCGTGAAAAATTAGTCCGGGATAACGAACAAAGGCAGAGTGAGTATGAGCGCGCCGGCGAGTCTGCACAAAGCTTCAGTGACTACCTGGAGAAGCGCAGCATCTCGAGAGAAGCGGCTAAGGCCTTCGGTCTGGGATGGTGTAGCGCCGGTGAGTTCCGGAACCGTATCACCTATCCGTTCTATAGTCAGAGCGGCGTGGTAGTAGGATGGACCGCCCGGACACTGGATCCGAATGAGCGCGCCAAATATAAGAATAGCGCAGAGAGTGTACTATTTAAGAAGGACAGCCTGCTATTCGGTTTGCGCCAAGCATCGAAAGATATCCAACGTGAGAAATGCGTATATATCGTAGAAGGCCAGAATGACGTCATCCGGATGTGGATGTGCGGCTTCCGGAATACAGTAGCCGGCAGCGGTACAGCTTTCGGCGAAAAGCAAGTGCAGCTGCTTAGGCGTTATTGCGACGAAGCCATACTTATGTACGACGGCGACAATGCCGGGCAGGCTGCTACTCTGAAGAGCATGAAGCTGCTACTAAAGGGAGGCTTCAAGGTAAAAGTGGTAACACTTCCGATGAATGAAGATCCGGATAGCTGGTTACTGCACGTCGAGCAAAGCAAGGCTGAAGATACTACACTGGCCATGATAGTCGCTAACCGAACTAAACAATGGTCGGAGTATATGAGCACTATCTATCCGACGAGTGAGGATCCTGCAGAGATGAGTAAGCATGTCGAGCAGATAGCTTGCATGATCGCCTGCGTGCCGGAGGATATCTATCGCAAGAAGCTGATCAATAACCTGGCATACAGCTATCAGGTCGAATCCGGAGACATACGCAGCATCGTGAATAAGAATCGCGTAGCTGAAGATGATTGGAAGGGCGACCTGTACGGAATAGATGATGCTGAAGATCTCCGGAAGGTTTATGGTAATAATCTGATACTCACCTTCAGCAAAGATTACTTCTTCCAGCATGTAGATGAGGCACCTACTATCCTATGGGTGGGAGGAACTAACAAGAACGCCGTCCAGAGGCTACGTGTATGGGAGTCGATCATGGTACGCAAAGAGGAGTTAACCGGCGACGGTGACGAGGATCAGGAACCGATGACACTTCAGGTAGTCAAGTCGATTCATGCAGACGGTTTGCGAGTACGTGTAAGTATTCCGGATACAGACGATGACGGCGCCAAGATAGAGCGTATCAGCGGATTCACCGAGTGGTATCTTAGTCGCCGGACGGATGCGCTGACAGATGACATGACGAGCGATGATCGTGCGGATATCATCCGTCAGTGTATGCGCGTCATCGCAGACAGTGACGCTACTACTCGAGAGGTAAACAATGCAGAGTTCAGAAAGTTACTACGTTTGCCGGCCGCCAGCTATAACAAACTGCTTAATGATACCTTGGGCAGCAAGAAAGACAGGCGTGAGGCGGAGCGGAGACGCGCCAACCTGAGCGATAAGATCGCTACGATCAATAACCTGTATGATGTACCGGAGTACGTCAAGGAAAACGATATCTGGAACAAGTACTATGAGCAGTACGGATTTTTCCCGCTGCTTAGCCAGCCGAAAGAGGGAGAAGAGCCGCATCCTGTAGCGTATGTGTTTAAGAACGAGAAAGGAGGCGGTCACATGGTAGTGAGTGACTTCTACATGGAGGCACTGCTATTTGTGGATCCGGCCACTGATCACAGTAAGCGCGTGATCCGGTTGAATCACATGTACGGAGGTCGTCAGTATGTAGAGTGGCCATCCGATGCATTTGTTAGCCTGCAGGATATGAAGAAGAGACTATTTGGCGCCGGCGCATACAACTTCAATGGTACACCGCAACAATGGGATAAGATCCGCCAGGTGCTTAGTTACAACTTCATTGATTGCTATGAGGCGCGCGTATTCGGATGGCAGCCGGAAGGATTTTTGATGCTACCGAATGCCGTCTATTATCCGGATAAGGACGGGGAGTGGAAACTGGAGTACACTGATAACTTGGGCGTAGCCGAAGTGAATAATATACGCCTGTACAGCCCGGCCTCATCGAGTATCCGGTTAGGCGGGCGGAAGGAAGATAATCCGTATGAGCAGGATGAATACGCATTCTATCTCGAGCCGCAGGAAAAGGATCGTATGGAGTTCACTGAGTGGGCCGGGCTTATGGATCGCGTATTCCAAGTGAATGAGAACGGCAAATGGGCTGTAATCTTTGCCATCGCGTGCAGCTTCCGAGATCTGATATACAGCATCGTGGGTAGTTTTACGGCTTTGTGTTTCGCAGGTCCTACAGGATCCGGTAAGACAGAGCTTGCGTATGGCATCCGTGGATTATGGATGAGGCGAGATGCAGCTGTATTTAACTTAAACAGCGGATCTGATGCAGCCTTCTTTATTGTGCTCGAGCACTTCCGGAATATGCCGGTGATCATGGAGGAGTATAACGATAACGGTATATCGCAGGTCAAGTTCCAGGGCCTGAAGAGTGCCGTATATGATGATAAAGGTCGTACCAAGGTAAAAGATATCGCTAACAAATCTCTCGATACCAGTAAAACGAACGCAGCGCCTATCCTATTAGGCCAGGACACGCCACAACAGGATGACGGATCGCTTAGTAACCGTGTGATCATCTGTGAAGTCCACAAGAAAGAGGAAGGTTTCGATAAGATCGACAGTGAGTTATTCGAAAAGCTGAAGAGACAGGCTGATTTAGGCATGGGTAATATCCTGTGTGATATCATCCGTCAGCGCCCGGTCTTTGAACGCCATTTCAAGCGGTATTTTAATGAAGAGGTAGCCCGGATGAAAGAAGATGTGTGGGATTCGGCCACTAACAAGGACGGTCTGGAGCGTGTCATCCGGTCTGTAGCTATTCTATCGGCCACAAGTCGTCTCGTAGGAGAGCAATGCGATATCCGTCTGCCATGGGAGCATAAGCACTTCTACGAGATGGCTATTTCGAAAGTACTTTCTCAAATGGAGAATATATCGACTACCAGCAAACTTGGTAATTTCTTCTATAGTCTCAATACGCAGCTGAGTATTGGTACAGTTATCGCCGGCCGTGAGTTCAAGATCGACGAGTGTACCACTAATGTGCTTACATATAAGAGCAACAAGAAGGAAAAGAGCGTAGAGGTTGGTGTGGGATGCAAGATCCTGTACATTGCATTTGAATCGGCCTATCGCGCATACGCCAAGGATGTGACCGGCAAGGATGCTTTAAGCAAGCAAACTCTGACAAACTACTTCCGGAGTCATAGCGCGTATATCGGATCCATAGACACCACCCGCTTCTCGTGGGATGCCCTGGATGCCGATAAGCGCACGATGGTTAAGTATAAAACATCTACCAGTGCATATATGTTTAAGTACGATATCCTATGCGAGCAGCTGAACGGCATCGACTTCGAGCGAGTAGTAAGCGCGGCGGAAGATAACACGGAAACTGCAGCACCTGCAGCGCCTGCAGAGCCGGTCAAGAATAACGAACCGGAGATAGGCGGTATTGATCCGAATAAGGATCCGTTTGCATGATATTCCAAATCAATATAAATCAAAACACAAAAACAACACACTTATGGCAGCAAAAGATTATGTATTTGTAACAGGTTGGCGGGATGCTTACCTGGCAAAAAAGAAAAAGTCAAATTCTCCGATGATGAGCACCGATCGCAGAATCATCGAAGACAATGAGATTTTAGGACTTTTCGAGTTCTATCTCCGGAAATGGTGTAGCGAGCACGAGAAAAGCACCGTGGTTATTACAAAGCCTGACGGCACGCCGTTATTCGATGCTACTTTATTAGACAGGAAGGAGGAGTGATTATGGATGAGAATGTAGCAAAGACTATTTCGGAATGGAAGGATCTGATGGCTGAAGAGGGCCGGAAGACGAATGCTAATGTCACTATTACCTTTGAGCTCGAGGAAGGTGGCCAGTTTATTCTGAAGTACAGACTACCGAAGAAAGGAGGTAAACAATGAAGCCCGACGGATCTCCGGATGTACAGGATGTACTTGCACAAGTTGATACGCTATGGCCATGGGAGAAAGAGCAGCTGCTCGATAAGCTCCTAACGCGCGAAATGCTTCAGGTAAAAGTTGGTCAGATGAGCGCTGAAGAGATCAATGATTATACCGGCCTCTATTGTTATGAGGACGAAATGAAGGATCCGGATGACATGACCATCGACGATGTAATGAAACACTTCTGCAAATCCGACGTAATAGAATGGCTGATCAAAACCGGCGCGTCAATGACGATGTTTACTATCATGTGCGAAAGAGGCGTACTGAAAGATGGGTGGATAAGCACCGATTTTGAACTACCGGATGAAGGAATGACCGTTCTATTTATTCCAGGATATCCGATGCAGAAAGCAGTCTATGAAGGCCATCGTAACGGAAACGTGTGGCGATCGCATACTTGCATGAGCTCTTTTTCCGGAAAAGGTTCAGTAATTTATTGGAAAAAACCGAATTTACCAAAGGAGGGATGAGTATGGCAGCTAAATTCAAAGAAGGGGATGTAGTAAGGATCCTCGAAAACAGACTGTACCCTAAATCAGTCAACAAATTTGGTATTATCACGAAAGTCTATGAAGATGCCGAGACCGGCGAACCGCTTTACCGCGTCAGACTGGCAGAGAATAAACATAATCTCAGAGGCGTAGCCGAAGAGTCATGCCTGGAGGCCGTCGAGAGATATAAGATGTACAAGGATATCCTGCATCTCACGTTAACCGGTAAATGGTACGACGAAATAGCATCCGGTCGCAAGAAGGAGGAATATCGCGATATCACGCCATTCTGGAAGAGCCGTCTGGAACAAGCTTTCGACGGCAAAACTACATTCAAGAAATACGATGCTATCCGATTCCGGAGAGGCAGATATGGCAAAACCACCATGCTTGTGGAATGCAGATCCATCTATGTAGGTTATGGCCGGCCGGAATTAGGAGCGCCTGAAGACAAAGAGGTGTATATCCTCGATTTAGGCAAAATCATTAACGAGGAGGCATAAGTATGAAGATCATAATAGAAAATCTATCGCCGCTAAAGCCGCTATGGATATCACGCGTTATAGCGCATTTTCCGTTTGATACAAATATGGAGTATCCGGAGGAAAGGTTATATGAGATGCGAGGTGCTATACTCACCTATCTCCGGGAGTTTCGTTTTAAGCAGCGCAATACTGAGCGAGTGTTACGTAACATATCGCATATTATTGAGCAAGACAGGCTGATTACCGTAGTGACTCCGACAAGAGGCATGCTCATGCTCGCTGTCATCTTTAGCAAAGAAGAGCCGAAAGAAGGTGTATGCGCAGTATGTGGATGTAGTGAAAATAATGCCTGCTATCATCCGGATCACGGATCATGCTGGTGGGTAGATAAGCGCCATTTGTTATGCAGCCATTGCGCCTGCTCTGTTATATCGAAGGACCCACGAACGGAGCACAAAGTAAGAGGATAAAATATGGCTACACAGCAGTCTATATTATTCCCGGATACAAGACACACGTTTGCTGATTTTTTCTGCGGATGCGGAGGTTTGTCCTTGGGATTTATCCAGGCCGGTCTGAAGTGTGTTTCGGCAATGGATATCGCTCCGGAACCTATTGCGACTTACTGGTATAATCTATGCTATAAGACATGGAGTCATCTATGGGTGCATCCTGAGAACGAAAGAGCTATTAAATCTCTCAAAAAACATATAGCAGACGGCGAGACCAGTAACTACTTATTTCCAAAAGGAGTGCCGGATAACTGGTTGACAGTTGAAGATCCAATGCCATGTCTTAATTTATTTTGCTATTCGATTATGGATTTAGAACCTGAGCAATGGATGGAACTATGCGGCGTACGCCCCGGAGATATCCGAATTTTTGCCGGCGGGCCTCCGTGCCAGGGATTTTCCACAGCCAACTCCAGCCGAAGTATCTATGACGAGCGGAATCAACTCCCGCTGCGGTACCTGTATTATGCCAAAGTTTGTAAACCGGATTACATACTGATAGAGAATGTACCGGGGCTTGTAACACTTGGTAAGAAAAAGGGTGACAAACATGGTCCGTTTGTCGATTGGATTGCGGAAGCTTTCGATGATGCAGGCTATAATATGGCATGGAATATCCACAATTGCGCTG
>Ga0247610_10001506_pt1 | contig 28941 bp, 20 predicted proteins | sample 174DNAGHGhighgp2_FD_193483 | JGI IMG/M metagenome (GOLD analysis project Ga0247610, IMG submission 193483) | Sheep rumen microbial communities from Palmerston North, Manawatu-Wanganui, New Zealand - 1742 DNA GHGhigh gp2 | ecosystem: Host-associated > Mammals > Digestive system > Stomach > Rumen...
TGTCGCCGTCCGTAACTTTCAGCAGCGTAATCGGCAACATTTCGGCATTAGCCGTGCCGGTCATCAGTCCCAAAAATAAAGCAATCGTCCCCAAAGTTTTGCGCATCTTTTTTCTCCGTTGTTTATGCTTGGAAATATCTGAACACAAATGAACGATTGTGTTCGTTTGGTTTTAACACCGAGAGAGTACGTTCATATTATTTCGGCAAACCCGTTGAAACTCCTTATTTTTCTTATATCACATCAATAATATAACCATAAATCGGTGCAAAACAATTCAGTTCAAAAAGAGCAAAAAAGTGGTTGATTTTATCGTTCATTAAAAAAGCACGTTTTTTAAACGTAAATCTTTGATTTCTCCTGATAAATATTCAAAAAGGAGAAAATATGATTATCGCTTATATTCGTTGCAGTACCCAAAAACAACAAACTTCGCACCAAAGGCACGAGATACAAGAATACGCTGATAAAAATGGGCTTGTAATTGACCGCTGGATGGAAGAAACAATTTCGTCCCGAAAGTCCTTGAAAAAGCGCAAACTCGGAACATTATTAGAGGAGTTACAGGAAAATGATGTCTTGATTGCTACAGAGATTTCCCGTCTTGGGCGTTCTCTGTTAGAAGTTATGGGGATTTTAGAGACCTGCTTATCCAAGAACTGTCAGGTTGTCACAATTAAAGAAAACTATCATCTCGGTAATGATATTCAATCACAGGTGTTGGCTTTTGCCTTCGGACTTTCGGCACAGATAGAACGCAATTTGATTTCGCAACGCACAAAATCTTCTTTAGATAACCGGAGGGCTGCTGGTGTACGTTTAGGTCGTCCTTTAGGGGCTGAAGCCAAGAAACTTAAACTGGCAAAGAATGCAAAAACTATAGAAACTCTGCTTGCCAAAGGGGTAAAAAAGGCACAAATTGCACGCATTCTAGGTGTGCAGCGTATGACACTCAATCGTTTTCTAAAACGCTCCGGATTGGGATAAAGTGTTAAATTAGCACTTTGCCCTTTTAACACTTTGTAACATTTGTTAGCTAATTTTTTAACTTTAGGGTTTTATGATATTTTGATAATATATGAGGATATGCAAATGAGAAACCCTTTTGATAGCTCTGATGATATAACCAAGCAAGAAATATCTAACTTTGTGTTTTATGGCAAAAAAAACAAGTTTGATAAGGTGGACTACTCTTACGATAAATTGTTGCCGCATTTATTAAATAATCAGATGAAGGAAATCCTCACCAATGCCGATGAATTAAGAAGAAATACCACGGATTTTAATTCTTTGATGAACACCCTCTACAATTATTTCATTCCTATCGCACAACAGGCTCTTAATTATGATGACATCAACTGCGTAGAAATAAATGATGAATTTATAAATTTTCTGGTACGTGTATTTAAACAAGAAGTTTCATTTAAGGAAATGCTTAAAGTATTTAAGGAAAGAAACAGAATAATCTGTCATCTATTGAAAAATCGGAATATTTTAAGGGAAATATTGGATAAGATTAAAAAGAACAGCGTTCTTCATGATTATATACATACCGAGAACTTTAATTATCGCAGAATTGTAAATTTTTTGTGCTATTCTGAAATTTTCCCTGCCTACCATAGTGAAAGAAATCTGTATAAATCAAATGCAGAATTGTTTTTTGAAGACTTACAAAAATTATTTAAAATGGAATGTTCCTTGCTGTTTACATCCGAAATAAACAAACTGATGCCTACGGAAATTCATCAAACAATAAAAGATTTCTTAAAGCTAATGTATTCTCTTATCGCAGGTCAAACACGAAATATTCCAAGTTTTGAAGGCATTGTATCAAAAAAAACAGAATATAATCAGCTAGAACCATTACCAGAAGGTCATATTCTATTCAGAAAAAAATGCATTGTGTATGAGGATATGAATTTTGAAACCAGTGCCCATGTAGAGATGATATATAACCTTGTCAAAAGCTGCCTCTTGAAAGATTGGTACATAGGTTTTAAGCAATGCTATTTTGAAAGAGGTTTTATATTAGATACTCCTTTTGCGCAGAAATGTAGTTTATTCTATAAGGATTGTACCTTTAGCAAATCATTCCATATTAAAAACTGCTCATCAAGTACACTTCTACGTTTTTATAATTGTGATTTTTATGGAAAGGTAATTTTTGGAGATACTAAAATCAAATATCTTCCTTGCGACATTGAAATAAGAGGCTCAACCTTAAAACCATATAGCACTTTAGAAATCTCCAATATCACAGAAATGGATGGCACGCACTACGGAAAAGTTGCATTGATTAACACCATAATCAACGGAAATTTCAAGTTGGTAAATCTGACTAAAGAGGCTAACACGCTGTTCAGCATCCGTAACATTGCGTTTACAACGCCTTTTATTATAGAAAACTGTTATTTCAATAAAGATACGGTCATTACAGGGCTATCTTTTGCCTCTACACCAAAGCAGGCAATGAAAGATTCAATACGGACTTTTGCAAAGTCTCTACAATTAAGTGGCTTATCTAGTATCATTACCGAGAATGGCTTATCTGAAGACGAACCAGACAAACCAATAATTACCGAAGCCGACAAGGATATGCAAGCCTATAAGATTGCTTGCGAGAGTGGTTTCTTAAAGCCTAAACACGCAGCATATTACCTCGGAATGTCAAAAGATAATTTGGCAAAGAAGCGTATGGCTGATAAACAGCGCATAACAAGAGAAACTATACCTTATATTGGAGATGGTAAATCTATGGTTTACCCATTAGATGCTTTGGAAGCATTCAAAATGCAAGACTGGGATTTACTCAAAAAACTTCGTGAAAAATATAGTAAAAGCGAGTCAAAATGAGCTGTTTTCAAACAAACATTTTAAACGATTCTTTTGTAGCTTTTGCATGAAAAAGATAAAAAATTACTAAAATTAGTTTTTTTTGATGCAAAAAAATTACATCGTTTTACATCCATTTACATCAATATCCATCAAAAATTCATTTTGAAAGATTTTGAGGCAAAAATAATCCTTTACAAGCCGATTTTTAAATTGAATAGTAAGATTGTAAGGTGAAACAAGCCTTACAAAATTTAACGTAAATCATTAGGTATAAAAGCTCAATGGTCATAGATGATACCTATTTCCATAACAGGGATTTTATGCCTAAAAACAGAAAGGAAGACACGAATGACTAAAGCAATTAAGAAAATATGTCTTCAATGGAAATTGTTCCGCATAAAGCAGCAGATTTCCAAAATGGAGCAGCATATTTTGATGGCACGCTTGGCACACTAACCGCTAACCGTTCCGATTACTCCCTTATACAACTGATTAAATCATTGGTTTGGTAGGTGATACCTGCAATTCCAATTACAGAATTATTGTGCTTTTTTTAACAGTAACTTTATTTAAGAAAGGAAAAGAAAATGAAAAATTTTTTAGAAAAATATAACGCAACCAAGATTGAAACTTATCAAGATGAAGGCAAACTCTCATTAGAAAGCTGCAAGAAACGCATTGTGAATATTCTTGATGAAAATATGCGTAACTTCAAGAAAGGCACGTGGGATAAAGGTAATCGTATGAACAAATTGATTGTTGATACAGATAGCCAATCTATCTTTACGCTTCGTCTCGGTGGCAAAAGAATTGCTCGCTATGCCTTATCATTATTAAACATACAGGAGAAGTTGAACTTTTTATCCGATATGTATACCAATGTGGTTAATGGCGAGTTTGATGATGATATCACAGATTTCTTGGCTGAAGAAGCCAGTAAGGCGGATGCTCGTAAAAAGGTCAACAGCGAAAAGCGCCGTGAGAAAAAGCGCAAGGAACGTGAGGCTAAAAGAGCACAGCAGAAAGAAGCTGAACGTCGCACACTTGAGGCTGCAAAGAATTTGATAGATAAGAACGTTTATGAAGTCTTATCCGCCGCCAATGACAATGAAGTAGAATTGCCAAGATATATGCAGGTATAGTCTTTCATAATCTCTCTCCCTGAACACGAAGGAGGCTTTATGCCTCCTTTACTATTTGCAAAAGTAGACAAGAGGCCCCAATGTTTATGAAATTTGTTTTATTCTTCCGCACTCAAGTTAATACCAAGTATATCTAAAACCTTCAAAACCTTGCTGATTTGGCAAGTTTCTTTAGCTTTTTCAATATCCACTATAAATCGTAAACCGACGTTACACAACCCGGCAAGTTCGGTTTGAGTTAAGTTTTGCTTTTTCCGTTCGGTTTTAATCAGGATAGCAATGTCTTTTGTTGTCTTAATCTTCATATTTTCCCTCTCGGTAAAATTATAGTATATTAAGGATTAAAATCTTGTAAATTTTACCGAAAGGGAAAATATTTTTCATTTTGTTGCAAACTCCATGAAATGTACTAAATTGCATAAAAATTACTTGACTTTTTTGACCAGTTTTATATGCTGTTTTTAAGTTATAAAAGGGTGTGACAGTCAGGTGTGACATTTTGTCCAAAATAACCACCTTTCATACTCAAAAGACTTCGTAGAATCAGGGATTTGAGCGGTTAGACAAAACGCTTCCAGCCGCCCCAGCCACCACGTGCAATGGACTTAAATTAGCTTTTAAGTCCTTGTTTTTTATTCATTTTTCTTAATTCGGATGTCGTAATTTTAAAAAGGTGCTTTTTTTGACCACATCCGAACTATTTATCATGACAATATAGTAAAATGTTGATTAAAAAACTCTATTGTTATTCTTTTTAGTAAAACAGAACTTGAAATTATTAATAGCTAAAAGTAAAGTTGTTAACTATTTATTAATAATTTCCATTTATTATTAACTAGATTTAATGATAAAATTGTAGTGTAGTTGGATATTTTATCTTTCATGTCACATGAGTTTATGTCATTAAATATTGTATCAAAAGCTTTTTTTTTACTGATAAGGATTAGTGTGTCTAATCCATTTTTTATATTTGGCGCCTTTGAGGCGTTTTTTTGTATCTGAAACAAATTTCCCAAAATGATATTTATTGTACTAAAAAACACAAATTAAGAGTCACATTTCGTGGCTCTTTTTTTATTTTAAATTCTTTTGATTTGTAAACGGTTGTTAGTTTGACAGCCGTTTTTTTTGTGCCCGAAAGGAGGTGTATTCTCAAAATCTAATTTTCCCCTGTCATTTCTTTATATTTTGCTGATTTGTAAAATATAAATCATCTGCAAAGAGCCGCATTCGTGCGGTTTTTTGCTTTTTAAAATTCGTCACATAGTGTGGCATCACTTAACCAAGAGTCGCTTTTGCGGCTCTTTTTTTTATGAAAGGTCAAAATTATGACAAATATTAATATTGAAAACTCAAACAGCAACTCTCGCAATGAACTTACTATTTTAGGTAATCCAAGCACTTTAATTGTTCCTGAAAAAGCTAAAGACTGCCCTCCTTTTATTGCTGTTTGTAATGGAATACTTAAAACTGCAGAAGACATGCTAAAGCAACTTAATAAACAAGATGAAGAGTATAGAGCTATCATGAAATTAAGTTGGCAATATGCTATTCTACGTCTCAAAGCGCAATACAATTTAGGAAAATATTTTTCTACAATTGAAGGAGCACAAGGGACAAATCCGAAATCTGATGACGCTGAACCTGAACTTCCTTTCCCAGAAGAAAAGAAGTTAACAAAGGAGGAGATATTAAAACGAGACTATAATATTTCTGTTAAAAGAGGTTGGCAACATGAACAGTTATATAAACACAATGATTTAATGGATAAAACAATCAAAAGAGCTAAAGCTGATAATGATTTACCAACTCTTAGTCTAGCTATGAAAATTTATGATGAGGAAAAGAAAAAAGCATCAGAGGAAGCAAAACAAAAACAGAAAAATCAAGAAAAGCATGAGAAAAACCAAGAAATGCTTAAAGAAAAAGCTATTAAAGACGCTCTGAAATTCCAAAAATTACATAAAACAGAGGCTACAAGTTTGGATGATAATACTTTTAATGTTATCTATGCTAATCCTATATCTGTCAATGTTCCTATGACATTATTAAAAGATATTACTATTCCCGCCAATCAAAATTCTGTTTTATTGTTATGGGCTAATAGCAATAATCTGTTAGATGCTCTAGATGTAATTAAGTCTTGGAACTTCGTCTATAAGGATATGTGTATTTGGAACCGCATTTCTGCCTCACAGAGTGGAACCTTTACCAAAAATCAACACAATATTTTATTATTTGCGATTAAAGGTGAAGGATTAAAACCAGATGAGAAATCAGCAGAACCTTCTGTTTTAAGTTTACATTCAGAGCAATTTGTAAGTGTATATGCATATTATCACGATATGCTTGAGACCATGTTCCCTGATGGTGCTTATTTGGATTTATGTGACAAAATTGCATATAATTCTAAGTGGAAAACATTATCTGAAATTTCAAATCAACAATCTAATTCTGAAAAAGGAGAATAATCATGACTGATATAATCAAATATACCTCACTCTTTAGTTGTGCCGGCATTGGTGAAACATTCAATAGTGATGTTGGATTAGAAGCATCTGTAAGCAATGAACTTTTAGGTAACCGTGCACGTTACTATCAATACAAGTATAAGACATCAACTATGATTCCCGGAGATATCACGGATGATGAAGTCTTTAATCAACTTGTAAACTTACATATAGACAAGGGATGCACACTCACTTTAATGAGTCCACCATGTCAAGACTTTTCAACTGCAGGCGCGAGAGATACTACAAATCCTCGCGCTTTTTTGTATGAAAAAGGCTTAGAATTTCTTGAAAAGGTAGATGAAGTTAATGAACATGTCTTTATAGAAGAAGTTCCTGCATTCTTCATGGCAAAATTGAATGGTGAAACCCCAATTCTAACAATTATCAAAGACAAATTGTATGAATTAGGATATAGATATATTTCACATGCTATATTGGATCCTGTCGATTATGGTGTTCCTCAACATAGACGGAGAGCATTTTTAGTAGCATCTAAAAAAGGACTATGGCGTCTTCCTAAAAAAGAAAATACACACATTACTATTCGTGATACAATAGAACATTTACCACCATTGGAAATTGGCGAATATAGTGAGATATCATACCATTATGCACCTTATTGGCCTATAAGATATGTGGAAGTGATGAAACATACTCCTTCAGGCTGTTCTGCTTACTTAAATCCATATCCATGGAAACCAACTAAAGTAGATGAAACAGAAGCCTCATACTACAGAAGTGCTTGGCGACGAGCAGATTGGGATAAACCTTGTGGTGCAATTTTAATGAAATCAGCTGGTATGGGTGGTATGATTTCTTGTCATCCTGGTAGATTTAAAGATGATGGGACTTATACTGATGCTAGGGCCTTTACTCCTAAAGAATTAATGCTTCTAACAGGTTTACCAGATAATTATATTGTTCCACCTTTTGCGTTAAATAATGATGAACTTATTCGTGATATTATTGGCGAATGTGTTTGCCCACTTATGGAACGTAAAATTATGGAATTAATACCAAGATAATTATTTAACCAGTATCGAGAGGAGCAAATAGACGCTCCTCTCTTTTTTTTTACAACCTCCTTTCCACAAGGAAAAGAAGTCTAGCACATAAATTGTTGCGTATTTACAATATATTATAACATTTTTATGTGCTATATATCTCTATTCTGATAAAATGTAAAACCGTACTTTAATTAAAATATCTTTTTACTCTAATTTATTTGCAAGAGTTAAATTTCTGTTATTTTGCAATGGTGAAAGATAGAAATGATGCAAAATAGAGCAAAAAAGGCGGAACCCCGGGTGGGTTTTATTTAAATATTTTTCAGACATCTAATGGTACAGGCTTGAAAATTTTATTGATAAAAACTCTCAAAAATGCTCATTTTTTGCGCTTTTATATATAAGAGGATAGCTTGCAATAGCCTTTTTCAGTAGGAATCAGTCTTTTTTATTTACTATTTGGAAGTTTTGTGAGTTAGAAATCTCAAAAATTTATGTTCTATGCAAATGTGATTGCTCAAAAACTTAGTAAGTCGTGAATAGTTGGCGACATCACATCATGCTTGTTGAATGCGGAATATCAAACTGTTCCCATTCCAGCATTATTACCTAAATACAATAACATAAAAGATAAGGGATAAATAAATGAATAGAACTACACAGCAGCTTCTGCAATATATACGTCATAACAGCCAGCAGCAAATGCATCGTCGGCGCCAGCTTGTCACAGAACACCGACGCAATAATAATGCTCGTGAGCAACAACTTGCGTCAAAGTCTTTAATGTCTGACAAGCTAAAGCCTAAAAAAGCCTATCATCAAGGCTATGGCAAATACGACATTAACCGTCGTCGTTTATATGATTGGATAGCGTCTTCTAGGCCAACGCATTTCTTGACCATTCAATTCCCCATTAATATGAGGTCATCAAGTCTGGATAGGTCTAAGGATAATCTCCGTCGTTTAATGGCACGTTTTGAACAGTCTTTAATAGGTTCGCGTTGGGCTAAGTCACACTTGCCGTTTTTTGCCTTTGCTGAAAAAGGACCTAAAGATGGCTATACATATCACTTCCATCTCTTATTTAATGCCGGTAAATATAACACAACAACCTTAAGGAGAGCACTAAATAATGCTTGTTTCCAGTTATTCTTATCATATAAGACATGTTATTTAGAAAAAATAGAGACGTATGAGATAATCTATTATTGTCTTAAAGATGTCAAAATAACTAATCGCTCAGGTAATTATGATACTATTATACTATCTTCTGACCTATTTAACCTTTAGTCTTAATATAATGACGTGTTTTATGACTAACTATGCAATATAACTTATTGTATTTTATCCTCAGATGATTACAAGCTTCATACAATTAATCATAAAAACACTTTCATAAATGAGTCAAATATCTCCGTAGGACTAGCAGATTTAGTTTTTGTATATAAACCTATATCAAAAAAATATACTGAGTCATATGACTAAAAAACAAACCTCTTTTCTCTTTGGAAAAGAGGTTTGTTTGTATAATTAGAAATGGAAAAATAATAAAAAAAGTGGTTTTACTTTTGTAAAGAATCACGACATATCAACATTATCAAGACAAATTGATGTTATAAAGACATCGTGAATATGTAAAAATTATAAAAATTGGTATGGGCTCAAAAACTGACACCATAACAAAAGTATTCAAATTTTATATATAAGTCTATATTAAATGGATATTCGTTGTTATGGTGTCAAAAACTAAACCTTGGTGGTTGTGTTTAATAATCGCATATAGTCATTAGTTGGCATTTTCAAATTTGATGTTGCAATCCGATAAGAATTCAGCAAAACGACGTAATGCGTTCAATACCGAAGAATGGCTACGACGACCATAAGATGACTTTTTACCATTTCTGTCATATTGTGGCATAATGTCTGCTAAGTTTTGTGCTAAATGCTCATAAGATATTTTTTCTTTACGGCAAAGTCTTTCTAAACGTGCCGGATAATCAATAGAAGTTAAAGAGCTGTAATTCTTTGCTAAGAGATATTCTTCAAATTGTTTTTGCATAGTATTTTCCTTTCATAAAAAATTAGTCTTGAACAATAGATACGATATATTGTGGTCCCATTATCTGGCCTCTTGCCTTTTCAGCATCCATCCATAAAAAGTACGGCTCAGGCAGTCTGACAACCTTACCGTTTGTATAATGTAATTCCAAAAACCACATAGCTAACCTCCTGTATTTCCGTTAAACTATATGTATTATATCGTGTATCTTTTTGAAAGTACGCAAAAAAGTGAGTCTTAAAGTCGTTTTTAAGACTTTTGGGATTCAAGTGCTTGTTTTTAAACCAATCTTTTTTACTAACAAACGCCTAAAAATATTGGTAAATCAAATAATTGTATCATTTTATGCAAAAAAATAACCTCCTGCACTCATGACAGGAGGTTACTTTCATAAGTGTTTGTAGGATTATTTTTTAGATTTAGTTTCCGATTTTGTATCTTGTATTGGTTTTTCTGCTTTTTTTCTTGTTAAGAAAAGACCTAAGATGAAGGCAATAAAGAATGTTCCGAAAGCTATTTGTAATAATTTAGACCAATTTATATCAACACCCGGGGTGACACCTAAATCTTTCTTATAGACCATATACGGATCGCGCTGATTAGAGACAATCTTCAGAGCATCTCCTTCAGCAACAGTTGTATATTCATCAATATGATGATATGTAAAATTAGAAAAATCATCAAATTTAATGATTTTGTCACCTACAAGTCCAAAATTGGCAATATAGACTGTTTCGGGTTCTACGCCAAAATCTAAACGAAACTTTACAACCTTTTGGGTAGGCAATATAATTTTAACAACCTGTACACCTGCTGGAACAACTTGTTTTATAGATTGTCGTTCGTTAAATTTATCGTCTGTCGTATCTGAATAAAACACCTGATACGTCAAATTTTTTGTACCGTTAACTTTATATGTTACATAGATATTTTTCGCATACCATTCATTCATAGTTGCAAAAACAGCTATTACTGTTGCTATAATACATAGGCTTAAAATTTTAAGCGTTCTCATGATTTTTTCTCCATTCTGATAAAAATGTTATTGCCTGATAAATATCATCATACGGAATTTGCCTAATCACATCATCAGGTAAGTCCCACCATTTTAAGTTCTGTAATTGCATAATAATTTCCGCACTGAAGCGGTAACGTAAAACTTTTGTTGGATTTCCGCACACTATAGCATATGGTGGTACATCATGCGTGACAACCGATTTTGCTCCTATAATTGCACCATCACCAATGCTTATCCCATTTTTGATCCACACACCATCGCCAATCCATACATCGTTACCGATGTAAACTGGCTCCAAGACCTCCCATTCATTATGCGATGGTGTTGATTCTGTTTTATATTCAAGCCTATCCAAATAAAGATATGGAGAGGATGATAGATAATTTAATGGATGTGTACCATGTCCAATCCGCACCCGATTACCGATTGAGGTAAATGCACCAATGACTGTTTCTTTTGGATTAGCAACATACAGATCATTACCAGAGTAACTCTGTTTTCCAATATGTGATATAGATGGTATAAACAATTTTGCTGTCATGACTTATCCTGTAATACTGGAGTTGCTTTTCGACCTTCTTTTTTTCCAGACAGTACATAATGTTCTAGCGGATTCATTCCTGCTTTTTTTACATCTGGATTATCCTTTAAATATTGATTCCCATCAAAATTTGGAGAAGGATTATAGCCTATTAACCACCCTTTTGTCATATAATGAACCACTACAGATTCTTTGCAATCTGGATAGGTTTTCTTATACCACTCTTCATTGATAGCATATTTAATTTCTTTTGGGAAAATATCTTCTGAGACCCTTATTTTTATATCTTTTTGATAAGTTGGCTTAATTCCTTCCGAAGAAAAATACTTGTTAAATAAATGATAGTTTTTACGTTTGGCCTTTTCAATTTCTATAGAATATTGGTTGCTGATAGGATGTGTTTTTTTGAATTCATCACTTTTGTCTTTAAGGTTATAAAGATTTGTTAATTCCTTATATTCAGGCACATTGAGTCCCCAAAGAAATGCATTCCTATCAATATCATGTGGTGAAACAACATCAGTATCAATAAAATGAAAGCCATCCGAATTAATAATAATATTTGTTGTATTTGCATCTAATAAAATTCCTTGAACTTTATTATTATCTGTTTTAGAAGCATATTTTTTTAATAAATAATCACATAACTCTTTTAAGATTGTTATGCGTTCGTATTTATTTTTATCCTTCAAAAATTCATAAACCTCAATGCCATCTATTATTTTTCTAGGAGGATTATCTTGGAATTTTATATATTCTGTTTGAGTATAGTTTTCCATTCCTAAATATTTGTTTTCTAAATATAAATTATTTGATTTTTGCGTCAAAATAGTCCTATTTATAATCCCAATTCTACTTGCATATTTGAATGCTATAACTTCTTTTTTAAATAAGCTTATATGTTCTTTATACAGAAGACTAGTTTTATCTAAAATGCCTATAGTTGTTAATTCGGAGCGAGCTCCATGTTTACAAAGCCATTGCGATAAAAATGGTATATTTTTAGATAGAGAATTTTTCTGAATTAAAAATAATATGTCAGGATTTTGGATATAAATTATGTCATCATCTTCTGCCTTTAAAAGTAATGCAAGCCCCACGATGTTTTGATTTTGAATTAGGTTGTTGTGAATTGAATCTTGTATAATAGATGTTTTTAAAATATCTATTTCCTTCTGTAATGCTTTTTTGTCTTGTTTTAGATTCTCTAATTCAGATTTAATGTTATTTATTGTTAACGTTATTTCATTTGATGTTTGAGTAGAGGAATTTTCCATTTTTTGTTCTCCTGTTCTTTCATAATGCAATAAAGGATTAATATTGGAAGCTCGTAAATCCGGATATTTTTCAAGGTATACAGTTGTATTAAACTCTTTAGAAGGATTGCGACCTTCTTTCCATCCAAACTGCAAGTAGTGAATCACCGGATCAACATTTGCAGTTGCAATATCCGGATACGTTTTTAGATACCAATCCTCATCAAAATATTTCGATTTCTTAATTTGTTGGTAGTCATCATATATTGCTATACTTGTTTTTGGATTAGGAATACCAAAAAACATTTTTTCAGGTGCATTTCGTTCATAGTGCAATAAAGGATTAATATTTTGGGTGACCAAATCTGGATACTTTGTTAAATATTCCATTGTATTAAAATTTTTACATGGATTACGCCCCTCTTTCCAGCCGAAGTGTAAATAGTGCTCTACCGGATCAACTTTTGCCATTGCAATGTCAGGATTTGTTTTCAAATACCATTTTTTGTTAAAATATTTCGATTTTTCAATTTGTTGATAATCGTCATAAATAGTAGTTTTCTTCTTTGGTTTTGGTATGTTTATAGCAATATTAGTCAGCGACAATCGGTTTCCATAATATGATAAGTTAGGATTCAGGTATGGATCTTTTGCACATAGCTGCGGGAACAACTCATCTAACTTCTGCTTTTCCCTTTTCAAGCGCTCTTGTTTTTCAGCGGAAGCGCTATCCAATCCACGGCTTAAGGATTCATGATGATAGGCAACAACATCATTTCGGATAACGTTATAATATCCTTTCTCATGAAGAGCAAAACACAAAGCAACATCATTATATGCTACTGGTAAATTCTCATTAAAACCGCCGATAGTTATATAATTTTTCTTTGAAACCAATAAGCAAGCTCCAGTAACTGCTAAACAGTTATAGTCCACTCTATTAAAACCGAAATAATATGGGACAGAATCATCCAAGTTAGAAAAAGTATGAATTGGTCCATTGTATAGATTTGTAATCCCGGCATGCTGTAGTAGTGTGGTTTGCGGGTAGTAGAGCTTAGCACCAACTGCTCCTGTATATGATTGTTGTGCCTGTCCTAAGAGACGAGACAACCAGTCATTTTGTATGATTTCAATATCATCATTTAAAAATAATAGATATTCACCATTGGAATGTTCAACCCCTATATTATTCATTTTAGAAAAATTAAAATCATATTGACCATATAGGTATTGAATGTTAAGTTTCTTTAGGTATTTCTGAATAATTGTTCTATTCTCTTTAGAACTTCCATTATCCACAATAATTATTTCATAATTGGAATAATTTGTTCTATTCATAATTGAGTCAATACACCTAAAAAGAACATCAGGATGATCTTTAGAAGGGATTATGATGCTAACCAAAGGTTCTCCTACAACATGGTAGATTGGTCTATATTGTGACATACCATCAATATATTCCATTGTGGCAGGAATATGCCGCCGTTCTAAAGCAGATTCTTTAGCCAATTTTGCTTTTTCAAAAGCATAATTTTTTGATGAAGCAGCAAAGGCGACGGATTCCTTACGTTCACGCCAATGATATAAAACTTTCGAAACGTGTCCAACACGGGAGTTATCAGACTTTTCTAAGAATCGAAGAGTTAGATCATAGTCCTGAGATCCATTATATTCACTCCTTAGCCCCCCTATTGCTTTGACGATTGAGGCACGATATACGCCTAAATGATTGGTATACATCATAGACATAAACAAATCAGGTGACCAATCAGGCTTAAAAAATGGCATATGATAAATCTTACCATCTTCGGTGACTTTATCCTCATCGGTATAGATAAAATCCAACTTTGGATTTTCATTTAGTTTTTTTACAACTTCATATAAGGCATTTCTATCTATCGTGTCATCACAATCCATAAAGGCAATAAATTCTCCACTAGAAAGATTAATGCCATCATTTGTTGCGGCAGATATATGACCGTTTACAGGACGATAAACAGGGATGACATTTTCATATATTTCATATTTTTGAAGTGTTGGTACAACAGAAGCCATTGTAGAATGGTCATCAACCAAAATTAGTTCAAAATTGTCATATGTTTGTTTCAGAACAGAATTTATACATTCTTTTAGCTGATCCGTTTTTACATTGTAAACAGGAATGATGACAGAGATTTTCGGCCTATAACTCAATTGCTCCAGAAGAGGCTTTTCTAAATTCTTTAGATATGTATTGTAAATTTCTATGCTGGTCTGATCCTCTAAATGGTACTTAGCTCGAAGGACATCCGGAAATTTTATTCCTAGGCGTTTAGCAACTTTCTTTTTGACAAGAAATGATACGTCATTTCTTTTAAGTAAACCTTGTGGCCAATATATTTCTATATTCTTAACTTGTCTCAGTTGTTTCATAGTTACATGAGCAATTTTCTTTTCAAATCCCTTAATATTTGCAAATCCGTCGACATTACTTAAATTACCAATAGTAATTGCCTCAGCATTTGTAGGTAATTGTATTAATCGCCTTAAATGTCCTGTGGCTTCAGAGGGATTATATAAAATTTGATATTTAGTAGCAAATTCAGAGCCTAATGCTATATAATCGAGAATCCCAGACAAAATGTCATTTTTCTCTGGACATCCTCTACCTTCTTCTAAAACTACATCACTCTTATCATAATACTTAACTGATTCATGTGGTGCTGAAAAGAATAACTCATACATGACAGGGGCAGCTTTTGCTGATTGTTGAAGTACTTGATTTTTATAAAAATCAAAAAGATATGCTTGATAATCTTTACCATATAATTGTCTACGACTTTTATCTGAATTAAAAATTCCACAATATAAAAAAGAGTTTTTATTATTGTAGCCAGCTATTTTTAGAAATCTTTCCAGAAGTAATTGTGAACTTCCATTCCAACCGCAATCAAATACAAAATTATCCTGAGAGAAGAATCCTAATTTATTGAAATAATTAATTGCGTTCTGTCTTTCTATTGCACACCTTTTCAGTACAAGTTCTTTATTTAACTGGTATATTTTTTTAAACTTTACAATGTCCGTTGAGTTTGAAATAACATCATTTAAGCTGTGAAATCCAGCATCTTCTATGTGCTTAACTTTTTGTTTGTTAATGCATAAATAATCGAAAATTTCACCGATTGTTTGGCCTGTTGTATATGGTGGTAGTAGTTGTAATTCCTCTTCGGTTAATTCATTCATTCCTGCAAGTAATAAAGCTCTTCTGGACGTATAGAGGTATTCAATATTTTTTATTCCCATCCTTTGAAAGACATAAAACAAGTTATACCCATCTCTGGCCAAGAAGTACACTTTTCTTCCTTGTGGTTTAAGGTGTGATAACAGCCACAAATATAGCCCCATGTATAACGGTCCGCCAACTTCAACGCCTAGGTTGTACCAAAATCCCTTACTTTTATCATAGAGTAACTTGTACAAGCCTTTATCAATTTCAGAATCGTCAGCATTCGCAAATTTAGAGGCTTCAGAATTTTTAGAATATAGAAAGGTTATTATTCCTAATTTTCCTGGAATTTTGACATCTCCATTTTCATTATCGCCTATATGAAGGATTTGGCTTGGTTTAACTTTTTCCTGTTTAATTACGTATTTAAATAATTCTCCATTAAATTTTGCCTTTCTTTCGTCAGCTGAGCAATAAATAAAGTTGAAGCCTGTAACCCCGTTTGTTTTCAATATACTATTCAAAATTTGCTTAGGAATGTACATATCTGTTGTAATAATGACACGTTTTTTCTTCTTTTTTGCGTATAAAAACATGTCATACATCTCTTTATTTACAGACAATGCATCTCTTTCTATTTTAATTTCAAATTTTTTTACATCATCCCATTTAATATTATATTCCTTATTTTTCGAGAGTTCTTCGTATATTTCATCGAGATTTGCGTGAGGATATTTATGTTTTTCAAATAATATATGTGAAACCTTATTTTGAGCGCTCATTCTCAGTGTTCTGAATTCAATAATTCCAAAATGTTTCCCTATTAAATCGAAAATGATTTCGGGAGTGTTTGTTTTTCTAAATAATAATGTATCGAATAAATCAAATGACACCACATCAGCGTTATCAATTAAATTTTGGCATACTTTCAAATTGCAGAGGCTTGGACGTCTGTTTTTCTTCTTTTTAATTAAAATTTTTTTTCGTAAATCAGAAAAATTATTTTTCAATCCGTTATAGACAATTTTAATTTTATTTTTTAATATATTTGATTTTATACTATCTTTATATAGTTCGTAATAAACTAAAGGATTTATATTTTTAGATTGGGCTAAATGATATATTTCAGGGTATTCCTTGTCATTAAAATATTGACTTGGTATTCTTCCTTCTTTCCAACCAAATTCTAAGTAATGCTGAATAGGATCAATTTTAGCTATTTTAATATCAGGATATTGTCGAAAATACCATGCAGTATTAAAATATTTTGATTTTTGTATCAATTTATATTCATCAACACTAGGCTTTATTTTTTTATGCTTTATAATGTACTCAAATACCAAAGGACAAATTTTACAATCAGGATACTGTGCCAAATATTCCGTAGTATTGAATTTTGAACTTGGATTTCTGCCTTCTATCCAACCATGTTTTAAATAATGTTTAGCAGGATCAACACCCAAAGCAGCAACATCCGGATATGAATTTAAGTACCATTGTCTATCAAAATAATCAGATTCTGATACAATACAGATTTGTTCAAACAGTTGCTTCTTTTTCTTAAATACGTTAAACAATTTGATATTCTCCATTTCTACTTTCTAGTTTTCTCAAGCGATATAAAACTGTATTTTCGGCCATACCGAATAAGGCTGAAATCTGCTTCAAGGTTTTGCCTTCTTGCCGAAGCTTTAATATTTTCTTATCCTGCTTACAAAAAAAGGTGTTGTTCCTTACTTTTCTTTGTGTTTGGTCTAACCCCATTCTGTGAATGCATTCATAAATACTATGAACCGAAACACCTAGACGACGCGCCATATCTGGGCCGGATACGCCCTGATAATAGAGCTTTTTAATTCTCTCTTTCTGATTGTTTAACAGGCTCTTTCTCTTGATATCTTTCACATTCCGTGATATCTGCATATCCTTAACTTTTAAATAAACCGTGCTTGTAAAACATCCCATTGTTTGGGAAATGCTCTCTATACTCATGCCGGCATCGAAAGCTTCTTTAATCTGCTGTTCTTTGCCATCGCAAATCTTCTTAACTGGCGCATCTATGGCATATAAATGAATAAAGTTATAAACTGTTGAGGGGCATACACCATATCTCTTGGCAATTTCAGTCTTAGCAACACCCTCTTTTAATAACCGAATGATGTCATCCGCATAATTTTCAAGATGACTTTTGGTGATTTGGCATATAGGCTTTGTACCAGTCTTCTTATAATAAGTACGGCACTCGGCAGCTTTCTTACCAATGGCTATTTTTTGCTGATCATCGGTAGCAAAACCATATTTTCTTTTGAGCTTTATAACTGTGTCAGGGCATACACCTAGCTTTTTAGCAATATTTGCATTAGGTGCGCCTAATGCAAGCAACTCTTTGAACAATTTAATATTGATTGATTTTTTCTTATAACGAGGTTTTCTTTTTAAACCGAGTTCTTTTATCTTCGTGCATAAACTTGTCTGGCTGACATGCAATTGTTGAGCAATTTCTCTTAATGACATCTTTGATTTATAAAGACGTCTTAAATCGCCCCATTTATCAGCATTATTAAATTTTATGTTTTTTAAACCTGCAACCATGCTCGTATCTTTGTTAATTAACAAGCAACAGTTGAACATAAACCAACGTTTTAGACCACGTAACCTAAAGATAATTTACACGAAAAAGATAAAGCTGATAAATATTTTTAAATAGTTGTTTTAGCTACATTTACAATCTTTACTTAAAAAAGAAAGATAATTGTAAAAAATGGTTGACTTTAACGTTCTATTAAATGAACCAGTTTTTCAAGACTTTTAATGGAGAAAATATAATGTCTACAATAGGTTACATTCGAGTCAGCTCGACAAAACAAACTCTTGAACATCAGCGTTTTGAGATAGAAAATTTTGCAAAAAATGAAGGATTTACTATAGATTCATGGGTTGAAGAAAAAATATCTTCAAGAAAAGCACTTAAGAACCGCAAATTGGGAGAATTGTTGGAAAATCTGCAAGAAAACGACGTGTTAATATCCTGTGAAATATCAAGATTAGGACGTTCTTTATTAGAAGTTATGAGGATTTTAGAGACTTGTCTGAATAAAAATTGTCAAGTTTGGACTATTAAAGAGAATTATCGGCTCGGAAACGATATTCAATCCAAAGTTTTAGCCTTTGCATTCGGCCTCGCGGCAGAAATAGAGAGAAAACTTATTTCAGACAGAACGAAATCAAGTTTAGCGAACATTAAAGCCAATGGCAAGAAGCTCGGTAGACCACTTGCTGCTGAAACTAAAAAGCTAAAGTTGAGCAAAAACAAGCTCCGCATACAGAAATTATTGGAAAAAGGTCTATCAAAATCTCAAATCGCACGCATCTTAGGCGTTGGGCGTGGTACATTGAGAAGATATCTAAGTCGTATGCAAACATAAGTCTTTTTTTATGCCCATTGCTCCCAAAATTAGAAATGGAAAAATAATTCAGTAGAAATCAGTCAACTTCGTAATTCTATAAAACATGACTGATACTTATAGCCAGCTCAAAGATGAGTTATCAGTTTTGTATCCCGGTATTACGGATGCAGAACTAAATGAAATAACTAGCAACTTGTTAGACTACTACAAAACAGCAGTAAAAGTTGTCTTAAGAGATAAATTTAACAAAATTGAAGAAGCTATTCCTACTGATGGCGATTAAAATTCATGATATTATTAGCTAATATTTTGAAAAATCGTAATATTTTTTAAAAAAATGCATAGAAAGTGTGTTTTTTTGCGTACTTTTTCAAAACAACGTGATATAATAATATTATGTAAAAACAAAAGGATAGATAATGAAAAAGAAATATAGTCAAGTTATAGAAATTGAAGAATGTAAACAAGCTGTCATGCTAGCACGCGTTTCAAGTCGTAAACAAGAACGTGGCGCAAGTCTATATGCTCAAGTAGAAAGAATAGAAGAATATTGTAAAAAGAACAATTTTGCTATTATTGAGCCAACACCAAAAGCATTTGTCTTTACAGAAAGTTCAACTCGCGGTGGACGTAAGAAATTCAAAGAAATGATTGAATTTATAGAAAAGCAAAAACACAAGACAGCCATTTGTGTCCATACACTAGATCGCCTTCAACGCGGTTTTGAAGAATGTGCTAAAATCAAACAATTACTTAAAGATGATAAAATTGAAGTACATTTCATTCAAGAAGCACTTGTTCTTGATAAATTCAGTTCTGATGATGATTTTACAAGATATGATTTTGGTATTTTATCGGCAAAACTATATTTAACTTCAATGAATAAGAATGTTAAACGTAGCCAAAAATTTAATCGCGAAGCTGGTATGTGGCAAGGTCTCGCAAAAATCGGGTATTTAAATGCTAAAGATGAAAGAAGAAAATCAACACTTATTTTGGACCCTGATAGAGCTCCAATTATCAAACAAATCTTTGAAGAATATGCTACCGGTGTCCATTCTTTGAAAAGTATCTGGTTATCTGCAATAGAAAAAGGATTAATGTCTAAGGAACCTAATTATAATCCAAGGTCTAAGAATTTTGGTAAAATATGTCCTATTAGTCGAAATAAGATACATGATATACTTACTGACCCTTTTTACTACGGATACACCTATGTTGCTTGTGAAGAATTGGATGAAAGAACTCAAAAACCAATAAGAACTTATTACAAACTTATAAAACATATATATGAGCCAATCATTACTAAAGAATTATTTGATAGAGTTCAAAATGTTCTCAAAGAAAGAAAAAAAGAAAAGTTTTGTAAAGAACAAAAGTATGCCGGCATTCCTTTTACGTTCAGAGGTTTGATAACTTGCAAATGTGGATGCGGTATAACTCCAGAACGTCATAAAGGCTATGTTTATCTTCGTTGTAGTCATCAAAGAGGTGCTTGTGACCAAGGCTTGGTTAATGAAAGCATTATACTCAAGCAGCTTGAAGATGAAATATTTTCTAAAATTCAAATATCTCCAACGATGTATGAGCTATTAAAGAAATCTATTACTCAATCTATAGAAGATGAAAAGAAAATCAATACTAGTGCTAGAAAAAAGATAGATGCAGACATTGCAGTTATTGATAATCGCCTTGAAAGACTTTGGGAGTGTTATCTTGACAGTGATATTAGTAAAGCCAAATATGAAACAGAAAAACAAAAATACCAAGAACAAAAGCAAGATTTATTAGCAAAAGCTGAGAAGTTTTCAGATATAAGCAATGAATTAAAAGGAAATATTGAAAAAGCTATGGATTTTGTTGTAAATCTACCGGAATTAATGAAAATTGCCACTCCTGATGAAAAGAATACGTTACTCAAGAAGCTTTTAACCAATTGTGTTTTAGATGGTAAAGTCTTAAAATACGAGATTAAAGCTCCTTTTGATAAACTACTCTCTTGTACCAATTATAAGAAATGGAAAAATGTAGCACTTGATAATATTGAAGATTTTAGCGAGGTTAAAGTTTAAGTAGTCTTTCTTTAATATCTATCCGTCAGCATTGAAGCAATTCCAACTCTTTTTGCATAAATGTATCTGCTGCTTCCTTATAATATTCAGGTATTATATCAAATTTTCTTATATCCAACGAATACATATAGTCATTTTCAATATGATAGGTTTCATCAACAAATTTTCTTAAAACTTCGTGGAAATTTTTTAATCTTTCTCTAGCATCTGGCGTTTGTTCTATATAATTACGTAAAATTAACAGCTTAAAACAACTGTTTTCTTGCTTTTTGTATTCATCAATGAGAGTATTTCCCTTTTGCTGATTTAAAATATTTTTGTAATCAAAATTATTTACATATTCCTTTATGTAGGTATTGGCACTTTCTATCTGATTTTCACTCATAAAATTAGTACCTTCACTATTAGTGGTTGGATTTTCTCTTCCATGAATTAGACTAGATAATAAATTATATGCACAATTATCTTTAAGATTGTCCTCTGTATATTCGATATATTTTCTCAAACAACCAAGACGTACGGACATATGAAGAGATTCATCTTTTGCTAAATTTTGCATAAGAAGAATATTAGATACAATATCTTCATTTTTCTTGATTTGAGTTTCAGTTATCATCCCCTTATTATTGCATAGATAATGCGCTTTAACTGAATCTCCACTAATCTTTCCACCTACTTGAATATAGTCAATTATAGGTTCAAAATCATGCGTCAACATCAACACAGTTTTTTGGTATAAGCTATTATCTTTATCACCCGTTTTAAAAATTCTATTCATAATAGCATATTTTTTATTACTATCAAACGAAGATATCGGATCATCTAATATGATTAAATCTGCATTTCTACTTATAGCATCATACATAAACAGTAGCAGAGCAAAAGCATTTTTCTCTCCCCAACTTAAGTGTTTATCAGGATTATCTATTGTTAAATCAGTATCACCATATTTATATTTTAATATTGCATGAGCTGTTTCATTTTCTTCAACCATAATATCAAACGTATAGTTAAATCCAGCAGAAACTAAAAATTCGTTTACATCATTTTTTCTTTCCATAACGGTATCTCTTAAATATTTATGAAATTTAGAGACCTCCCCTTTTAATTTACCAATCATATTTAGTGTATTAGAGACTTGAGTGTTTAGTGGTTCAATCTCTTTCAAAAATTCCGGTGTATTGAAGAAATCTAGCATATCTGTATGAATAATCATATCTTTAAATTTATTTTCAAATTCATTCATATTATTTTGATCAATTGAATAGCCACTGAAATGGGATAATACATAAAGACGTCTTGATAAATAATCTGCTTCTGATCGTAATTTGACTAATTGCATTTCAAGTACACTACGTTCTGTTGTGGCATCAATAGATTTAAGTAATGCTGACATTTTCTCAGAATTTATATATAAAGACAGACGATCTAAATAATTTTTTAACTTATTAGAGAACAATATACTTTCTTCATTAAAACTATCCTTAAAAATTTTCTCTTGCTCTTTTCTATGTTCATCTTCTTTACTTGCACAGTATGGACATATTCCTTTTGTTCCAAAAGCAGATATGCCTTTAAATTTCCATGCTGCCCACTCAGTTGATTTTTCATCAGATATAAATGGTGTAAATTCTTTCAATTCATCTGGAGCATTAAAAAGCGCACCTTTCTTATCATCAAGAAGACTTTTGACACCTTTTGTTCTTCTTGAAAGTGTTGGTTGACTTGCATTTACAACAAGCATTTCACATAAAGATTGTGTTATTTCTTCTATTTTTGCTAAATTTGGTTTCTCTTCTGCAACTTGTTTCACACCTTGTAATTGTTCATCTATTTGTTGTTTTAATTCATTGTATTGTTGACTTTGAATCATTACATCAAACGTATTTTTTAGTAACTCTGACTTTTGATACACATACCCTTTTAAATACGTCTCATCAAAAATAGCAATGTTTTTATATGGTAGATTAGAAATAGTTGGAACAATACTCTTATCTTTTTTTGCAACAGCTCTAAAAGGTTTTAATTCATCTAGACTTTTTGCTTCCGAAGACAATCTCATAGCTTGTGCTATCGTTGATTTTCCTGTTCCATTAATAGCATATTTAATATTTAACAAACCATCAGTTATGATTAAGTTACACTCTGTTATGTTATTACAATTTTCTATTTTTACCAAATTATCAGCCATATTTCAATTCCAACCTAAATTAAACTTATTTGTTATTTAGGTCTTATTTTTCTTAAACGCAAGTATCTGATAATTTTAATTAAACTTTTTGTTTTTTTTACAATTATAAATTAGATAAGTCCAAAATCATTAAAACCCAGTTCGAGAACTGCACGTCGTCTCCAGCCACAGTTCAAAAATCGTCAGAAATGGCGATTTTTTATTTTTAAATCAAATAAAAAACCACACGGCGGTACCTGTCGCTTTCCCCATACCAAAACAAAACCCATAAGTTTATTAAGGCGAATATGGAAGGATAAAGAGAGTTATTTAAGATACTTGTCTAAGATGGCTTATGCAACAATATTTTTATAAGTCCTTAAACATACTTATAAAGTTATCAATAGAATAAGCTCCATCAATGTGTAAATCTTTGTTATCAAAAACCATAAAATACCTAAAGTTGTTGCCAGCCATTGATTGCCATTTTCTACCTAATCTCAGTTTACTACGACTATCATCTCCATCTAAATAATCACCTTTTACCTCAATAAGAATATATTTTCCGGATTTTGTTTTAACAATAAAATCTGGATAGTGATTAATGTAACCATTAATCCTAAAACCTTTATTTTCTATAATGCGATGCCACCATTGAACATTATCCAACGCAACAACATCGTCCAACACTTTCCTCTCAAATCCGTTCATATTGTTGCTTTCTGCTGTATAAAGTGATTTTTTAATAGAATCAATTGTATCACTTGGTGTAATAATGTCTGGAAATTTATAATTTTCTTTGCATTTAATTCTTCCGTTATCCATCCACATATTAAACTGTTGTTCTCGATACATATTCTCTTGCAATTCTATTTTTTCTTGTATTTTTTTAGCATAAACAGGAAGAGAAGTCTCCATTGCTGTTAAAGAGTCATTAGACATATTATCAATAACACGCTGCACATAAGCTGAAACTTCTTTAGTTGCATATCTGTTATTACGATTTATGAGCTGACTGATACTATTTGCACAAGTAATTTTGCGTTTTTCCTCTGGAAGTGTTTTTATATAATCCCTAATATAATCGCTAACTTGCTTTGATGTTTTGATATATTGAGGAATAGTATCTCCGTGTTCTTTGATATCCACTTGATACATTTCGCCTGTAGACAGTTCAAATTTAATATTTGCATCTTGCCCAGAAAGAGAAAAACCTTTTGATAAATTTTCCTTTTCTAATAATTCAGAATCTTTTCCGAAGATATCAGGTGTTGTTTCAATGAAAAACTGCGGAAGATAAAGAGATTCAATTTCTTTTTTAAATTCTGGTTGAATAGTATTTTGAATCAACATATTTCCGAGTTCTCCACCTAAAAATCCACTGATATCATTCCTTTTTGCTTCTTGGTCATATTCTGCTGTTTGATTTTCTGCTTGTTTTATCATTTCTTTAATATCCTGATTAGTATCGGTCGTTTGATTTTCGAGTTGAGACTTGATATCCGAAGTAGAAATATTTTCAAAATCTTCCATTCCGATATTGGTTGTATCATTCGGAACAGAGGATAAAGCAGACTGTTGAAATGTGGTTGTTTCAATTTGATCCTCATTTCCTATTCTATAGTCCCTTTTACTAAAACCAGCTTGATTTAAACCCGTGATAACACTATCCAGTGTTTCATGAAAATCATTAGAACATGTCAATACATAAGAGCTGTTTAGCAAAGGTTGTCGATGTTTTTGAGCGTATGGTTGACGCAATATTCTTCCCACAATCTGCTCAACATCTATTTTGGAAGTTTTGTTTGCTAAGGATGCTAAAATATATGCAAAAGGACAGTCCCATCCTTCTTTTAGAGCATTAACTGTAATAATATATCGAATTTTGCAATCATTGCTCATTAAATCAATATTTCCTATTTCATCACAATTAGATGTTTTAATTGCTATTTCATCTTCAGGAATGCCGATTTCGACCAATTTTTCTTTAATTTTATCAAATGTTTCGTTTTCTTTACCTTTAATATTTGGTTGTGCCTGAAATAAAACAATTGGTCTTATATAGTTTTCTTCAGACTGAGCTTGTTTTTCTATGCTTCCACGCAGTTGTATTGCATCTTGAATAACATTTTGTACTGAATTACGATTAAAGACAATAACTGGCAATTTTACCATATTTTCTTTTTTGAGTTCCCTTGCATCGACATAAGAAAGAATGTTGCTATTTTTGCGTGGAGTAGCTGTCAAATCGAGTATAAAGGCTGGATTAAGATTTTTTAGCATTTCAACACTTAATTCAGATTCTGCATTATGGCTCTCATCCACAATTACAACCGGAGCTAATTGTCTTAATACTTGTATAAGGGCTGTATCTGGTGTATCAGCTAAAAGAACATTTTTATTTTGAAAAAAATCAGCAAACCGCAAAAGATTTCCATTCTCCTGATAAACTTTGCGAACATCTTTTATATTGCTGTTAATTCGTAAAGAACTATAGCTTAAAATGCAAACTGTCAACATTTCCCGAACAGTATCTGGCGAAAAATTTTGACCATTTAAAAGCTGATCTTTGGTATAAACACTAATTCTGCCGGAAAAATCCATATCTAATCTCTGTCTATATGGATGCGTTGGATCAGATAAATTTTTAATAGTTTGTTTTAATATTGAATCAGATGGAACAAGCCATACAACCACTTTATCTTTTTCTAATGGCATAGCGTCATAAATATGCTTAATTGCAGCACAGGCCATAAAAGTTTTACCACCGCCTGTCGGAACTTTCATACAAATATGCGGTACTTTCGGAATTGAGTTGTTGTATGACGGAACCCCACCAAATCCAACATTTATATCTTGTCTAAACCAATATTCGCGCCATGCAGAGATTAAATTTTCGCTACGACTTAAACATTCCATATAAGAATTTAAGTCAGACATCACCTTTTTTTGATAATTTTTTAGTTCCATAATTTTCTCCTTATAGCTTTGAAATATCTCTAGGTATTTTTTTGAAAACAATATGGTATTTTTCGAGTTCGCAGTCACTCAATGTACATAAATCAGCATAAATCACATAATTTTCTGATTTTGTTTTAACTGTATGCAAAAACTCTCGGTCTAGTGTCGTTATATTATCTTTATCATAGTAAAAATAGTAGGCATTTCCGGCATAGGTGCCTAATAAACAAGGTTCATCTGTTTTTGTTTTTTCTACTTTTTGTTTTGTTTCGGTATAATATACATATTCACGAATTTTATCTATACCTACAGCTTCATTAATTAAGCCATTTTTCAATAAAGTTTCACCTAGTTCGTAATAGCTAAAATTACAATCTATTCCTCTAAATGTTTCTTTATCTTTCTTGTACCCTTTTATAACACTTTTTATACGCCGGGCTGTCTTTGTTTCTGCATAATCCATCATCTCAATAAGAATAAATCGATTACCTTCTTTTTTATTATAATTATTTTCAATAATAGCATGACCTGTGGTACCCGATCCTGCAAAAGAGTCTAAAACAATTCCGCTTTTAGGACAAAAGATTGAAAGTAAATATTCAATGAGAATTAGAGGCTTAGGATAATCAAAGTCTATACCCATACTTTCTAGCATGTATTTATTAGTTTCAGTCGTTCCCATATTTTCTAAAACTGTTTGGACATAGTGTTTGTTTCTCCCCTCTTTTCTATAATATATAACGCCATTCTTAGACAGATAGAAACGCATTGTAGATCCTTTTTCTTCAAACGGCTGAAAGCCATTATCTATAAACTTTTTAAGTTTTCCATTATTAGCCCAACCTGAAAACACTCTGCAGTCGTTTTTTAGTGCATAATTTTCTACCACCATATCATTTATGCGTGCAGGGTACGTAATAGAATACTTTTTAGTCATTTCTCTGGTAATATATCCGTTTTCATTCGAATCTTTAATTAAATCATTAATCATTTCGTGTTTTTTTAGGTGAAGATATTCTTTCTCACAAGGAAAACCAACCGGAAGTAAAATTTCTGATGGAGGATTTTTGATGCCATTCTTTGTAATAGAATTTTCTGCAAAATCATTTAGTATCTTGGAATTTAGAGGTGTATTAGGGTCAACTATATTATTAATGTTCATTTTTGTTTTATCTTTTGCATAACAAAGAATATACTCATGAACTTGTGTGATTTTTTCTTGATTATCAGTATGACCATCTATATACCAAATAAAAGTATTTACTAGATTTTTTTGAGTAAAAATTTCATCACATATATTTTTTAAGTTTGCATATTCATAATCATTAATACTTATTAATATAACCCCATGTTCTGATAACAATTTCCACAGCAGTTTAATTCTTGGGTACATCATACAGAGCCACTTATCATGACTTGTTAAATCATCAATATTTTCGCCAACAATTTTTCCTAACCATTTTTGTATTATTGGATCATTTACGTTATCATTGTATACCCATTTTTGATTACCTGTATTATAAGGTGGATCTATATAAATACAGTCGATTTTACCCTCATATTGTGGCAATAAAGATTTTAATGCCTCAAGATTATCACCATGGATAATCATGTTCTCACTGCCATTATCTTCCTTATGTTGTCCTTTCTTATCAAAGCTGTATTGACGATTTAATACTCTATAAGGCACATCTAAATGATGATTAACAACTTTGTCTTTTCCAATCCAATCTAAAATAGGCATTATACTTCCTTTTCGTTATCCATTATGCCCCGATTTTATCCTAAACACTCTTAAAAGCAAGTAATAATTGAGCTTATTTACCATTTTTTAACCATACAACCATGTCGCAGAAAATTTACGAAGTTGCACATATTTGCGACCATCTGCACTCAAAACTGATTAAATCGAAGGCAAACTATATATGAGCTGTCAAGAATTGTTTGACAACTTAATTTTTCGTCCCATGTCTTGGAAGTAAGTTTTTGAGGATGATTATTAATGCCAATCCTTTGGTTTAATAACCTTTACACTATCGCCCCAGGTGTATAAAAACCAGTCCATTTCCATGCGGCCGCCGGCTTTGAATTTAACTGTCAATGAGCCATCGGGGTTTTCTATCAGCTTTTGTTTAGGATGAAAGATGAAATTCTTGGCTTCGTTAGCCACATCAGCGCTAAACAACCACTCTACATCAAAAGGTTCTTCGTGAAACGCCCCAAAAGATTCCATAGCGTATTCATTTAAGTCAAATTCGGAACTATCAAAAATATCAGGTGTTATTTCTACGCTTTTAATCTGTTGAAGTGAGAAATTGTGTGCTTTGCCGTTATCATACCCATCACTATGCTTTGCCACTAAATAATGATCACGTTGTCCATATAAAAAGCCGTAAGGAACAAGCCTGTACGTATGGGCTTTACCGCTGTTCTTTGCCTGATAAACCATCTTGATGTGATGACAAGAAAGGATTGCTTGACGAAGTGTAGCTAAAATCTCTTTATCAAGTTCAATTCGTGGTCCCGGGTGCAAGACTAAACCTTCGGATTTCATCAATTCATCGGCATCAACTTCAATTTTGTTCTTTTGCTCCGGTTTTAAGAGATTGCGTAATTTTAGTTCAACGTGAGCTAAAGTATCAGCTTTTTCTTTCATATTGCTCTGTTTTAGCTTATCAATAGCGGTTTTGAATACGGCTAATTCTTCAGCGGAAAACGAAATAAAACTGTTCAAACTTCTTTGGGTAAT
>Ga0247610_10001507_pt1 | contig 28937 bp, 26 predicted proteins | sample 174DNAGHGhighgp2_FD_193483 | JGI IMG/M metagenome (GOLD analysis project Ga0247610, IMG submission 193483) | Sheep rumen microbial communities from Palmerston North, Manawatu-Wanganui, New Zealand - 1742 DNA GHGhigh gp2 | ecosystem: Host-associated > Mammals > Digestive system > Stomach > Rumen...
GCCTCACGGTAGTCTGCCACGGTGTTGCAGTTGAACCAGAGGTTGATTCTTACTATGTCTAATTGTGAATTTTTATAAGCGCCAAAATACTTTTGGATAATCTCCAGATTGGTTCCTTGTTCCTGTTCGGGAGTCAAGAACTGGCATATCTCCCTTACCCTACTGGGATTCATAAACTTCCACATCTGGCCGGAATTATAGATAGCCGTGAAAGGTTCGTGAATCTCCAGACAGGAATGGCTGGTATCGTAAATGTAATGAGGATAGTTGTTTGCATCAAAATAGAGTGCGACTGCTTTATTGGAAAGAATGGGTTCATTATTCACAGAGATGACATCCTTCTTGGAAGTGATAATCTTCTCAATACTCTCTTTATCAAAGAATAGATCACCCTCAATGAAGGTAATCTCATCAGCTTGTTCCGAAACCACTTCTATTCCTTTCAGCAGACTGTATCCAGAACCATAATCGTGATAATGGTCATTATATACCAGCTTCATCTTATGGTTCACATCTTTCATCTCGTTACGGATGAACTTTTCCAAGTCCTCATACTTATAACCACCCACAACAACAATCTCGTCAACCAAGTCGAAAGCTTTATGAACTTGCAGACTAATCAGAGAGTTGGCAGGAGTGTCCTCATAGTAGAGACACTTCAAAACATCCTTCTTTGTATCCTTGTTGAAGCGGCTGGACATACCGGCCACTGTGATAATGAGACTCTTCATTACTTTTCAATTGATGCTACACACATATCCAAACCTTTATCAAGTGTGATAATAGGCGTCCAGTCTGTACGGGTTCGAATCTTTTCAGTATTCAGAATTCTACGCTCAGGATCAGAGCTACGATAGCCGTTAAAGATAATCTCCGGCTTCGGAAGGCCCATCTTCTCTGCAATCTTATAGGTCAAATCTATGATGGTGATCTCCTCGTCAGTAGCCACATTATAAACGGTACCATCAAGAGCCCTATCTGAATTGATCAATGCCATAACCGAACGGCAGCTGTCAATATTGTGCAGGAATGCACGTCGGTTTTTCTTGGAGTTCTCCAGCAAGGTTACAGAACCCTTCTCCAGTAGTTCATTGATGATATGCGGGATTATATGCTTGGCAAAACGCTCATGTTTGCTATACACGTTGGCAAAACGGATGGAGCAACCCTTAATCTTGCCCTTATCCACGGCATCCTTCATAAAGAACTCGGTCATCAGCTTGCCACAGGCATAGCTGGTGCGCTGGCTATGTTCTGCGGTTGACATCATCAGGTAGTCGCTCTCACGAACACCACCGTTCTCGTTCCAGGACTGCATGGAATACACCTCACTGGTTGAGCAGTTGATGTAGGTGTCAGCTTTTACACGAATGGCCTGCTCCAAGAACGACTTCATGGAAATCACATTGGTTTCCCAAGTGTGCTCCACCTCGTAGAAGTGTTCCGTATGTACTACAGCAGCACAGTTGATATAAACCGTTCTATCGTAGGCACCCTTCTCTTGCAAAACCTGATCCTCGATGGCCTTCATCTGATCAGCATTATTGATATCGTATTCATAGAACACGAATCTAGGGTTGTCAAGATATTCTTTTACGGTATCTATTGAACTTGCAAAGAAGTTGTCAAAACCTATGATGCGGCTATCTTTCTCTGCCTCTAATATTTGTCTCACAAGCTCGCTGCCGGTCATTCCCGATGCGCCACTTAATACATATAGACTTTTCATATTCCCAATGTTAATCTGTCTTTATAAAACTTATCTACGCTATCAATGAACAGTTTCTGCTCTTCTTTTACATCATACCATACGCAACGATGTTCATAGTTGCCGCTCTCAATATCCATAATTCCATACTGGGCGTATGGGTTATGGTTACGGGGCTGTCCTACTGAACCAGGATTGATAAAGATTGTCCGCTTCTTGTTACGGTAGGCTGCATTGCTAGATGCAAAGAAATGCTCTATATAATGAGGAACGTGAGAGTGTCCGCTAATTACATAATCATATTCAGCAAAACGCTCATCAGTCATCTTGTCAATGCCAAATTTACCCCAATATGGGTCGTCCAGGTTACCATGCATAAACAAAAATGATTTTCCACATATCTGGCACTTCTGGTAAGCACTATGCTCCATTTCCTTATCCAAATAGTCGTATGACTCTGGAGTTAGGATTGATTTGGTATATTGCAACACAACTCTACCCCTGTCTGTGGCAAAACGCTCAAGGCTTCCACCAAAGATGGAATATTCATGGTTTCCCCATAGGTTCACCAACAATGGCTTTTCTATGCCCTTGACCATCTTAATAATCTCGTTGGGTCGAGGACCATAATTCACCAAATCCCCAATAATGGCATAGGCATCTATCTCGCCCATCGTAGAAATGTCTGCGAGAACAGCCTTGAAGGCTGTTACATTGGCATGGATGTCAGATAGAATTATAATTCTCATTTCTTTAAGAACTGCATCAAAGCTTCTTTGTTCTGAATTGGAGTAGTAGTGGGTCTGCCAAGATCCTTGCGGTTGCCTTTCTTGACTTTCACCTCCAAGAAGACTGGTCCTTCTTGATTATTAATTTTATCAAGAAGTTCTTTCAAATATTCTTTGGTCTCAACACTATAAATAGCCTTATACCCAACAGCCTTTGCTACTGCAGGCAGGTCAATCTTCAAACCAACGGTAGGCTGACCTCCTACAGAATCATGGGCACCATTGTTAAACACCACATGAATATAATTCTTCGGCGCTTTGTTTGCCACAATAGCCATACTACCCATGTGCATAATGCTGGCACCATCACCATCGAAGCACCAAACCTTTCTATCCTGCTTTGCCAAAGCAATACCAAGGGCAATCTGTGAGGCATGCCCCATAGAACCGACTGTCAGGAAGTCACGCTCATGGCCTTCGTTCATCGCTGTGCGATACTCAAAGAGTTCACGAGAGATCATACCTGTAGTCGAGACAATGGCATCCTTCTCACCAAGTGCAGCAGCTACAGTCTGGATAGCTTCTTCACGCGACATCGTGAGGTCGTTCTTCTCAACATTCTGAAGAGTATAGGCATCGAAGGTATCTTTCTCGATAACTATTGCATAGCACTGCTTGGTAGCCTGCATAAAGGCAATGGCCTTCTTAATTTGGGCTTCAGCCTTATCCTCTTCCTTGCTCAGAACAGTATAGTCAATGCCCATGACATTCAAAAGTCCCGTTGTGACCTTACCTTGCTTGACATGTTGAGGTTCATCGTGAACTCCAGGTTTTCCACGCCAGCCAATCACCAACAGCACAGGAATGTTATACACATCAGGATCTGTCAGAGAAGCCAGAGGATTAATAATATTTCCCTCACCAGAGTTCTGCATATAGACTACAGGAATCTGGCTGGTTGCCAAATAGTGACCAGCAGCCAAACCCATAGCGCCACCTTCGTTGGCTGCTATGATATTATGTGCTGCATCAGCATGGTCTGTGATATAGGCACACAGATTCTTCAGCAAAGAATCGGGTACGCCAGCATAGAAATCAATGCCATAGCTGGCCAATGTATCATAAAAGAATTTTGGAGAAATCATAACTTGTAATATCTGTGTGTTACCTTTACATTTTCTTTGTTCCCGGAATCAGGTTCAGAATCTGTTTTATAGGCATGCAATACTCATCAGAAGCCTCTAAACTACGGGATGTCTCAAGAATACGTTCTGCACACTTAACCATAGCTGGATAAGCAGCACGAAGCATATGGTTGGCATAGATAACAATGTTGATTCCCCACTCTGCCAATTCTTCTTCGGTAAATTGGTTGTATGTAGTAGGTACAGCCACAATAGGTGTATGTGCATCCTTCTCACGGAAACGCTGACAGAACTCCTTAATATCTTCGCCACTCTTATTCTTTGAATGAATCATCACGCCGTCGGCACCTGCTGCCACGTATGCATGACAACGCTCCAAAGCATCATCAACTGGTTTGCCCGCAATCAGCGACTCACAGCGAGAGATGATCATAAAGTCTCGAGTTATCTGGGCATCCTTACCTGCCTTAATCTTATTACAGAAACCCTCGATGGTATCTTGGGTCTGAATGGCATCTGTGCCAAAAAGCGAATTTTGTTTCAGACCAACTTTATCCTCTATAATAACTGCGGAAATACCCAAGCGTTCCAATGTACGAACTGTGAATACGAAATGTTCAACCTTTCCACCAGTGTCACCGTCATAGATTACAGGCTTGGTAGTTACCTCCAGCGTATCGTTCAGGTCGTGAAGACGTGTAGTCAAGTCAACGGCCTCAATGTCGGGTTTACCCTTACTGGTTGAGTCCGTCAAAGAACTGGCCCACATACCATCAAATTCACGATACTGCCCATTCACCTCTACAGAAGTATGCTCTGCTATCAAACCTGTCAATCCATTGTGAGATTCAAGGATGCGTACAACTGGCTTTGCCGTGATCAATCTGCGGAGAGAAGCCAAACGAGCCTGAGGCGTAACACCTAAAGAATCAATTTCTTCTTTCAGGCCAGATGCAGAAATACCTTTGGTGTAAGGAATCTCAATTACCTCGCCACCAAGTTTCTCCATGGTCTTGAATACTTCGTCGCGAATATACTTGTCCGGCCCATACAACCAATCATCACCATGAATAATATAATCAGGCTTATACTTCAACAGGTTTGGGATATAGCTCCATTCATCCTGAGGAACTATAGAAGATACACCTTTGATATTTTCAATCACATTCTTACGCTGATCATACGTTAGATATGGAAGGCGCTTATGAGTAGCTATAGCCTTGTCGGTAAACAAACCTATCAACACATCGCCATATTTGGCACCTTCATTAATAATGTTTATTAATCCAGGATGCATGATATCACCTATCATGCCTAAATAAACCGTTTTTGCCATAAATCTGAATAATATTAAAACTAAATGATATTTTCAAAGAACTGTATATAATTCTGTGCTATTGCCGATGGGCTGTATAACTCAGACAATTTTACCACATTCTTACGCAAGTTGTCATATTCTTGATCCGTCATTTTGGACAATTTCAACAACGCATCATCAAGTTCTCTGACCTCATAATAATTACCACACGTTTCTGGATAAATTTGCAAAAAGCCTTCTAGTCTTGCAGCAAAAATGGGCATACCATAATTTGCTGCTATCATGAGGGGACCTGACTGAGTCGCATCTCTATATGGCAAGACCAAGAAATGATGGGTTGAAAACAAATCTGGTATTTCCGAGGTATTCACAAATCTAATATTCAAGTTATATAAATTTTTGGTCTTGACCAAACTTTCACAACTATTCCAAAAAGGCCCTTTTCCATACACAGACAACTGAATATTACTTATACCTTTTTCATATAATCTTTCAATTGCAGCTATTATTAAGTCCAATCCCTTGTAGTATTCTATCCTACCAAAAAAAAGCAATTTAACGCCTTCTGCTATATGTGAAGGATGTTTTTCAGAGGAGCCACATGACTTAACACTCATTCCTACATTCTTTACTATTTTACCAGGCCATTTATTATTAAAATAGTTGTACTGTGTAGAAGAATACAAGATAAAGTATTTATTTGTCTTGACAATATAATATCTGCACAAATCATCTAATAATCCTTCTTTAGTATTTGAATGGCTTACAACATCATGAAACGCATATATTATTTTATATTTTCTTAACAAGATAGACAAAAAAGCCCAGTAATAATGAAAACTAACACGAAGTACAATATCCGGATTTATTTTACGTATTTCCTGAATAAACCTCCATTGCAATTTAAACAAATTCCACGACAACTGCTTTGAGTGGCACTCGTACAAATGTAAAATAATACCATATCTAGTTGCGTATTGCTTCAACTCATCTATGTTAAATCTGGGAGAACTGAAATTTGTATAATACAGCCAATGGATTGTGTATAAATGTGATAGCTCTGCCAATACTGTAATATCTGTATCTACAAACCATTCGTTGGAAACATAAACTATTTTTTTCATTTACAATTATCCTAATAAAGAAGATACTACAGATGTTAACGCAAAATCCAAATTTGTTTCTAACATTACAGATTCTTTACAACCACCAGCAATGCCTGCTTCTACATCCCTTTCACTATCACCTACCATATAGGATTGTGCCAAATCTATGTTAAAGTCCACGGCCGCCTGCAGTAGCAACCCCGGTTTTGGCTTCCTACAATCACAATCAATCTTATACTCAGGCCGTTCTCCCTCAAATCCCTTATCAGGATGATGAGGACAGATATAGATACCATCAATATAGGCACCATCCTTACCCAGAAGGGTTTCCATCTTCCTGTGAATCTCATGCAGTTCCTCCCATGTTACCTCACCACGGGCAATAACAGGCTGATTGGTGACAACAATTGCCAGATAGCCGCTTTGGTTAATAAGCTTAATGGCTTCCGATACGCCCTCAATCAGTTCGAAATCGTCGATATTGCGGAGGAAGCCGACATATTTATTGATCGTACCGTCACGATCTAGGAAGATAGCTTTCTGCCTGTTATGCAGGTTCTTTGCCTGAACCACACCATTCTTATAGTCCGCCTCCACCTGATGGAAGCGTTCCGGCGTTCCCATATCCTTCACATATTCCGGACTGTCATAACAGAACATCTTTCCTGTTCCGCACAAGGGTTTCAGAATCTGGCGGTCCAAATCCACCTTGCCCTTTGGAAAACCTGTCGATGGGTCAATCTCCAGATTCTTCAGGCTCAGTTCATGAACCTTCGGGTCAATCACATGAAGTCCCGCATTCACTCTGTTATTGTACCATTGCGGACGCTCATCTTCCTTGCTCAGCCACTTCTCCACCTTTCCGTCTTCGTCAGCAATAATCAATCCGCTATCGTAAGGATGCGAATTGGGATGTGTGAACAGTGTAACCAGACCTCCATGCTTTTTATGGAAGTCAAGCATACGGTTGAAATCCACATCGAAGGCTGCATCTGCATTCAGGAGGAAGAAGGGCTCTTTACCAATCTTTTCCTTCAACTGGAATAATGCACCAGCATTCCCCAGAGGTGTTTCCTCTACAAAATACTCAATCTTTACCCCCAACTGACTGCCATCGCCAAAATAAGCGATAATCTTATCTGCCAGATAGCCAACAGTAAGGATGATGTCCTTGAAACCTTGAGAAGCAAGCGATCTGATCTCCCTTTCAAGAATAGGCATCCCGTCCACTGGAATCAGTGGCTTCGGAATATCAGGAAAAAGTTCAGCAATGCGGGTTCCTCGTCCGCCAGCCATAATCACTACTTTCATTTTTCTGTGTTATCTGTGATATTTGTGTGACCAAAGAAATGATCTTCCAACATCAAGCACAGGCAGTGATATACAGGCAGGTGATACTCCTGTATCTTATAAGTTTCAGTCTCAGGCACACGAATGCATACATCTGCGTATTTCATTAGTTTGCTTTCTCTTGCACCTGTCAATCCTATCACCTTCAAACCTTTTGCTTTGGCATTCACAGCTGCATAGAGCACATTCTTGCTGTTACCAGAAGTGGAAATACCCAAGAACACATCTCCAGGCTTACCATATCCATTCACCTGTTGGGCAAAAACCAAATCGGCATTAGCATCATTCATGAATGCAGTAGTCAAAGAGGAATGACCAGTAAGACAGATTGCAGGTAGTGCGCCTTGTAAATTATCTGCTAACACCTGACCTAACTCAGGGTCAATGGCTTTAAGTGCAGTAGCTTGGTCGCTATACACCTTTCTCTTAAGCTTAAACTCCTTCATCAATTCTCCCACTATATGCTCAGAGTCTGATGCAGAACCGCCATTACCGCAAACTAGGAGTTTACGGCCATTGCTGTATGCTGCTTCAAGCAATTCGTAAGCTTTCTTAATATCCTCTTTACATACCGCCAGTTTGGGATAACGCTCAATTAAGAGGTTCAGTTGTTCTTCCATATACTATATTACTTGAGTATTATTTCCTTACGAGGTGAATAGCTCTGAGGTGAATAATACAATACTTGAGTTCCGTCATTTTCGAAATTGAAAGGAACTATCATCAGTTTCTCCAATGCTTTCTTGAGATTCTTTTGTTTTTCTTTCTCGCAATAGAACAGTAGGAAACCGCCACCACCAGCGCCAAGCAACTTGCCGCCTAACGCACCTGCTTTGATGGCAATTTCATACAATTCATCTATGCTTCCGTTGCTGACCTTACTACCAGTTCCTCTTTTCAACTTCCATGTTGTATCGAGTAGTTTCCCAAATTCATTTATACTAGTATCTTTATCTGTTAGAACTTTCTCAGCCTCATCTACCAATGACAACATATCAAGCAACTGTTTTGTCTTGTCAACGGGTTTTGCAAAGGTGTCAGCCTGAATTTCGGACGAGAATCGCTGCACACCCGTGTAGAACAGTAATAAGCTATCGTCAAGCTCCTTCTTCCTTTCAGGGCTGATAATTATAGGATGTATCGTAAAATTATTGTCTTTGAAATCGATACGGTTCAATCCTCCGTATGCAGCAGCAATCTGATCCTGCCATCCTCCATGCTCTTGAAGAATATCACGTTCCACATAAATCGCCTCTTCTGCCAACTGCCGATGACTCATCATCTTTCCTTTCAAAGCACAAAAAGCATTTAGCATACCAACCGCAAACGTACTGCTTGTACCCAGTCCGGTTCTTGCGGGTAAATCTCCCTCATAGGTCAATCGAATCTCATGAATGTCATGCAAACGCATACATTCACGAATTAGAGGATGTTCTATATCTTCAATATTATTCACACGTTCAAATCGATTGTGTACCAATTCTGAGATATAAGGATGAAATGGTGGCATATGCCTCACTATCACATAACAATATTTATCGAATGTCGTAGAAATAACAGATCCTCCATGCTCATTGAAAAAAGCAGGCATATCCGTGCCACCTCCAAAAAAAGACATTCTAAAAGGTGTCTTGGTAATTATCATACAATTATTATTTGATTATTCAAAAGGACAATTATAAGCTCAATGATTCAGATGCTCTTCTTCGATATCGAATATAGAAACTTAAAGAAATAAAACATATAGAAAGGAAGAGGCTTATAATCATGCTTTCTCCAATAACTTACAACCTTAAAAGGGAACTTATCAAACAAGACCACACTATTAGTAAAACTAAAAATGTAGGGAGACCTTTTTTTAAGTTCCAAATCGAATTTTGTAACTTCAGGAATAAGACTGGTATTAACGACCAAAGCACAACGATAAATAAATTTCAAATTCCCTGCTAACTTTGATGTATAATATGCTTCACATTCTGTACCCTGAAGGTGATGTGTTTCAAACATAGACACACGGTCTAAAGTCATCGTCATAAGCTGACCAATACTTTTCATATATACGCGCGCATCCATAGTCTGTCCCTCTCTACCTATCAGATAATGATAAAGGGTAACAGGACAATAATAAAATGACTGGACTGTGGACATCGGCAAAAAGACCCATTGAGCATCCGTATAAGATATACCTTCAGTCTGATGGTATTTTATATCCAAGAGATTCTGTCGCTTATATGTTACAGCATGCATCTGCATATATTTAAACTCATCATTATTATAATACTCGTTCCAAGACAGTTTCTCATCAGCAGGGAGCTGATGGATATGCTTATTGATAACAGCTTCATCTTCCGACACCATCTGAAAATCTGTAATAAACAAATCTGCATCATGGCTACCTAAGTAATCGAGGAATACAGACAGCGATGACTTATCAAATGAATCATCGGCATCAAGTACTTTAATGTATTTTCCCGTAGCCTCTTGTAAGCCCCTATTTACACAAGAACCATAATTTCCATTCTCTTTATCGATCACTCTAAATACATCCGCATATTTAGCCTCATACTCATGAGCAATACCAGATGATGAGTCCTTAGAGCCATCATTCACAACAAGAACTTCCAATTGGTCGAAATTGTCAGATGACAAACACAAGGAATCCAAACATTTACGGAGATATTTCTCCATATTGTAGGTCGGGATAATTATACTCAACAATTTGTCTTTTTCCATACTTTTTAATATTAAATCACGAATATTTTTCTTAAATACACGTTTTTCATCAATAGCCAACAAACGGAAATGATAGTAAAACAATGTATCATACACAAAACCAAGAATCCAAACTCACAATTCAAATTCAAGGTTGATTCAACACGACCGAATAGCATGAGAATAAAAACATGGAATGCATATACAGGTAGAAAAAGCATAGAGCACTCCCTTATTACACTGCCATTAACTATATGAGTGTTCAAACATGCACAGAAAACGCAAACGGCATAGATCATGCATAGAAATGAGCCAAAATAATACTCATTCCCACCAAGATCAGGTCCAAAATATTGAAACAATATATATACAACTGACACAGGCAATACCACAAGCCAGTTGATTCGTGTTATTTTCATCTCATTATGATGAATCACTCCCCCAAGACTATAATACATGAGCCAATAATATATTCTGAATGTTTGAGGAAGATAATGAGTTTCAAAACTATATAATATATTTAAACAGAAAATAGCAAAAGATAATATGATAGAGCAGAACAAAAATCTATATGAAAAAATTAATCTTCCAGGAATAAATAAAGAAATGACATAAACCAGTATCATCGAAGCAAAATACCAATATTGCCACATATACCCTTTTTGGATAATCCACCCCAGATAGGAACTCAGTCCAAAACTTCGAGATGTAAACGAGCCATGATCTACATAATCTACCATATTATAACAGACAATCACTATAGACGTCGTTATGAGTACGAATTTTACTATACCTGTTGTTTTTCTTATAACATAGTTTTTATCAATTTTCCTTTCTGACATTAAATAGCCGCTCACCATAAAAAACAGAGGTACGGCTATACACGAAAATGCATATATAATATTCCTTGTATCAGACTCTATCATGTATGACGTGGTTGACACGCCTGTATGAAGCAATAATACCATTATCATTGCTATCACCTTCACCAAATCGACAGAGTAGTTTCTTTCTTTCATATAATCATATCACACATATAGTTCCTCATTCTCCTTTGTTGCAAAGGTACACCCATAGAGCAATGGAAGAGAGAAAAATGATGCGGCAAAAAAGAAATTATTAACAAATGATGTAAATACGAATAACATCATATAAATATATAAAAATTTTTCTTTGGCATGATATATTTTGTAAAAAACCATAGAAAACACGACAAGTATAAAGAATGTCATAATATAGCCATAACGAATCAGAATATCTATATAGCCACAATCAATAAAGAAATAATCTTCCATCAAAGTTCCTGTAGATGTTTCAACTAAATTACCATTCCATAAAACACCAAATTTTTCGAATGCTTCCTGATTAAAGTGAAGTCTTCCATTAAAAATCAGGTTTAAAAGAATCAGCATATCTTCATCAAAAAACTCCGCATCAGAAAAAACAATAAAGACACATAAAGCCATCAAGGGATATGCTAATATGGAAAAATACTTTGCCACCCTACTCTCAAAATAATACCCATTTGTGTTATATATCACCAAATAAGCAATAAACATAACGATGTTCACGACTAATTGCAGTCTGGTTGTGAACAGGGCAAATACCAGAAATGACAATAAAACAAGAAGTATAAAATTACGCCGAGAGCACTGTCCTTTTGACAAATATAAAAGACCAACTATTACATTCATGAATAAATAAGCTGGTGCAGAATAATAATAGAAGCCAAATGAATGTGCAGTAAACAAGGTGTCTACTTCATACATATCATCTCTTAAGAAAGCCGTATTAGAGGTTATCCCTAAAAGAGATGTCAAATATACAATAACGAACGTTATAAGGCTGTATTTAATTATTTTCTTTAATATATCATCATAGGAGAACCCTATTCTTGTTGAAAGCAGAAATGTCAGTTCCAGTAATATGCGATAATGAAAACTCACCAGCAACATACATGCAATCAAGACCATACTCACCCCTATGATTCTCTCTATTATTCTGACATCAGAATGCAATAACCAAACGACGACAAAATAGAAAGAACAGAAGAACATGCCACCATCGGTTACAAATCTTACGATAGCATAGGTATCAGGCATTGATGTCAAACGCACCAATGAATAGAAGACTGTATAGAAAACAGCAAAATGGTAATATCGCAATAAAGAATCGTTCATATTAAACTATCCTTTTGTGACCCAATTTCGAACCTATAATTCTGAGTAATTCCTGTTCTGACGAACTTTTCAACAAATACTGAGCAACCACATAGAAGATCGTACAGCAAATTGCGGTCACACCAACGCCCAGCCATCCTGGCACATAAGTGAACACTGCCCTTCCTATCAGCAGGAATACTAATGATACCAACAAATTGAATACTAATTCTTTCTTACAATTGAACCGGACAGGCGTAAGCTTATAGATATAATACAACATGGTACCCAATACGACAATTTCAGCAAAAACCGAAGAGATTGCTGCACCAGATGCGCCTAAATAGGGGATGAGAACCATATTGAGTATAAAATTGGAGGATGCACCAGCAACGATTGAATACAAGAAATTCTTATCTAAACCAAAACCAAGGAGAACCTGTACACCAGTTAAGTTATTAAAGCCTATGATAATAATCAATAACGATACAATTATTAATGGTGTTATGGTCCCCATGAACTGATCGCCAAAAAACAGGGGAACAAAAACGGGAGCTATTGTGATAAGACCAATCGCGAGAGGAAAACTCAAAAAACCAACAATTGAAAACGACTTATTCATAAGCGTGTTGATTTCCTCCAACTGATTATTCTCACGCATAACTGATATTCTGGGCAGTACAACCGCTGCTAAACTTGTTACAATTGGGATAAAGGCTTTAGAGACATGTGTTGCTGAATTATAATATCCAACCTCAGTATAATCAGTCAGGAATCCCAACATAAGGGTATCTAACACCACATAAATAGATATGGCTATATTCGAAGAAAACAGGATAAAGAGCGGCTTCAAATGGCGGGTTCCCGAAAGCGTAAAATAGGGATGGATACCTGAACTATACAGTTTTACATAATTCCAAACCTCATTTAAAGCATTACATCCTGCATTTAAACACACATATAATAGCAAATCATCTTTATCATGTACAAAAATGAACAGACATAATACACTCAACGTCTTGATGATAAGTGATCTGAAGGTAATATAGCCAAATTCTTCCTTTCCAGAATAATACCAGTCTATTTTTATTGGAGAAATATATAAGATGATACCCGATACCAAGAAAATAACATAATTTTCATTCAACTGCGGCACAAGCCATAGTGACAGTAGAAATATGATTACGCTTACTATCGTTGCCACTAAAGATATGGATATAACCTCTGAAACAAACTTTTCCTGCTCAGTTCTATCATCTTTAATCTTCGCAATCTCCCTGATACCATAAAAAGGGATTCCAAGAGCTGCAAAGAAAGCAAAATAATTGGCATAGTTAAATGCAAAATTAAACAAACCCACACCATCTGGTTCCAGAACTCTGGCTACATAAGGTGCAGTAATCAAAGGGAAAATCACCTTTGAGATATTGAGCAATATATTATATAGAAAATTGACTTTAATCGATTTCGCCATAAAAAACAAAAGAAGAGTTTATTAACCGATCTCCATTTTCAGGACTTTCTCCACAATAGGAGCCATATCGTAGTATTTGTACTCTGCCAGACGACCACCAAAGATAACATTCTGTTCATCAGCAGCTAACTGACGATAGCGGGCTGCCAACTGATTATTGACATCATCGTTAACAGGATAATAAGGCTCCATACCTTCCTTATACTCCGTACTATACTCCTCGCTGACTACCGTCTTTGGACAGTCATATACCTCCTGACCAAACATCTCGAAATGCTTGTGCTCAATGACACGTGTATAGGGCTCATCATGCGATGTGTAGTTTACCACGGCATTACCCTGATAGTTGGGAGTATCTTCTATTCGTGTCTTAAAGCTAACCGTTCGCCAATCAAGTTTTCCTAATTTGTAATCGAAATATTCATCGATCTGACCACAATATACAAGTTTGTCAGCATATTGTTCCCAATTACGATAATCCGACTTAAAGAAGTCAACACCAGTCTTACACTCCGTACCTTCCAACAAGCCTTCGATGAGCTGATTATAGCCTCCAATAGGAATACCCTGATACCGATCATTAAAATAATTGTTATCAAATATCAGACGGACAGGAAGGCGCTTAATGATGAACGCGGGGAGTTCTGTACACTTACGTCCCCACTGTTTCTCTGTGTATTCTTTTATCAGCTTTTCGAAAATATCACGTCCCACTAATGTCAATGCCTGTTCTTCCAAGTTCTGAGGTTCACGTCCACCCAGTGCTGCTACTGCTTCAGCTTTCTGCTCATCAATCTTTGCTTGAGCCTCCGCCGGAGTATGAACATCAGGCCACATCCGATTGAACGTGTTCATATTAAAAGGAAGGTTATACAACTCTCCTTTATAATTAGCAATCGGGGAATTGGTATAGCGATTGAACTCAACTATCGAATTCACAAAATCCCACACCTGCTTATTTGAGGTATGGAATATATGGGCGCCATATTTATGTACATTGATACCTTCAATGTTTTCACAATAAATATTACCACCTAGGTGTGAGCGCTTGTCAATGACAAGACATGACCTACCAATCTGTCGGGCACGGTAGGCAAATGTAGCACCGAAAAGTCCAGATCCAACTATTAAATAGTCATATTTCATAATCAATAATCTTTATTCTATAACTATACCATCTTTTTTCAAGCCTAGCAAAATGGCAGGGTTTATAAATTTCTCCACTCTATTTGTTTGAACTTGTTGAGCAAATATGCTATGACGCAAATCTTCATAATTAGAGAACAATTGTTCCTCATCAGCAGTCCTTGAAATCAAAATTTTATTTTCATTTTCGATTTTATAGTATGGTACTGTCTTAATTCTCAATCCTCTATGTATAAAATAAATTCCTGTCAACAATTCTGCCATATACGCCAACGCACGTCGACCATTCGTATATGGGGAAGTCTTCACATATACTTCACACTTTTCCAATATAGAGAATATCCATTCAGCATATTCATCAAATAATGTCTTCTTACAAAGAAGCATATTAAAAGGATAGAACTTAATCCCATCACATACCAACTCAAGAGTATTCACGTAGTCTGGGTAAATCTTTTTCATTACCATCCATAGGATTGTCATATTCTCCGCTCCTATGTATTTTGCAAAATATGCATAAACACTATCTAAATGCCATGATGGTTCCACCATCACAACATCATAACCATTCATTATTGAAGAAATACTAATGTCAGTAATATCCATACCAAAATACCGCCGATAATGACATACGCCTACATATTCTGTATCACGTACATTTTTCCATATCCAGTAATGAGCAGTCATCTCGCAATATGAAGTATTTTTAGTAGAAATATTATCCCCAATACTATCTTTTATTCCTTCTAATTCCTGATTACCATATAGTGTGCTTTCTTTCCCGACATAAATCGGTTCATAGAAATTATCCTTCGGAATAGGTAAATGCTTATGGGATACTATATATATTTTAACTCTATGCATTTTACAGACCTACGTATTCTATTATTTCTTCCTTAGGAAAGCGTCACTTCTTACTCTCTTTTTGGAATATTCTACCATTACGCTACGACCTTGCTTAGATATCCGTGGCTCAATTATTACCACACCATCTATTGCAGTCTTTATCACTTCCTTTTTAAAAAACGAACACGAATTATAGGTTTATATTATTTTCGAACACGAATCGCACGAATTGTTTTAATCTCACACAGAAATCACGGAAAGCACAGATTTTTTCTTAGATATCAAGAATTTCTTTCAATGATACTATCGGCCACAGCAGCAAATTTAGACAAATCAGCTTCGTGTAGAGGATAATACATATTTATAACCTCTTTGACCCCGAGTCCCTTTTTGTGCATATACGAGAAACTGCGACGTGAGAGCCATTGATAATAAGCCAATACCCAACCTGTCCAATATTCAGGTCCTATAGTATATGTTCCGTCATTAATCTCAGAAATATCGCTCCCTGATGACTCAACCACCATATCCGCTAACTCTGCGCCAGACAAACCGACTAAATAACGAGGATTACCTTTGGCAAACTGGCGTGACACTTCACTCGATAAGAATTTATCATAAAACTCATCTATCGAATAGCCATACTTCTTCACCCCACAGTCCAACATCACAGCAAGGTTGCGCATAGCACCATTGAGATATGTCTTCTTATAAGCCCTGGCCATTTTTCCAATTGTTTCTGATAATATCAATTACATAAATCTCATTTGCAGTCATTGGTTGAGCAGCTATCTGCCTGTACTTTTGTCTAGCCTCATCATCACGTAATTTATATTTTGCATAATAATCATCATGAGAGGCATCAATCGGTTCAACAAAGGCCAGAGCTTCAAATGCTTTCTTCGACTTCAATACGATTTGTTCTCCTAACTTGCCTAATCTCATTGCCTCTGACAAATCTGATAGTGATATAGATTTTACCTGCTCCGAAAACAGGTTTCTCTACAATCTTATCTGAACCGTGATAAATATCAATTAAATTAGACATACAACCTTTTCTTTACATTCCTTACATTACGCTACGACCTACGAACGACCTACGAACGACCTACGAACGACCTTGCTACGATATTCCTTAAATGAAACATCAAAAGTTTACTTTTGGGAGATGTGAAGGAAGCGGGTGACTTGATGGGTGAGACTCATATCTTTATTGTCGATAAAGGCATCAAGGATGCGAGAGGTGGCATGCAGGGGGGTGACATCATAGTCGGCCAGAACGGCAGGGATTAATGCGCTGTGGCCTTCTTTTAGGATAATTGACAATTGAGAATTGACAATGGACAATTGAGAACTTACAGATGGTCTTAACCGGATTTCGCAGTCACCTTCGAGACACATGGTGATGATGAAGCTATCGTACTTGATCAGGTTGCGATGCATGGGCCTGTTGATCTCCATCACACGGACATCGAAATAGGGGGAATCGATAATCTGAACTGCACTGTTGTCTGCATCTACGTATTCCGTGCGGTAATTGGCCTCTACATGGAAGTCTAACGCCTGGGCTGCCAACTCGGTATGCAGTTCACGGGGTTTACCGTCCATGCCAGGACGATTATAGTCGAAGATGCGATAGGTGACATCGGAGGACTGTTGGACCTCGGCTAACAGGATGCCACCACAGATGGCATGGACACGGCCTGCTGGGAGATAGAAGACATCGCCAGCCTTGACTTGATGGTCGGCCAGCACCTCGGTGATGGTACCGTCTTCTACGCGCTTCTGGTATTCATAGGGGGTTATCTCCTCCTTGAAGCCAGCATAGAGATGGGCGCCTGGGTCGGCCTTGATGATATACCACATCTCAGACTTGCCCATCTTGCCATGTTCACGCTGGGCCATCTCGTCATTGGGGTGGACCTGGATGCTTAGGTCACGCTTGGCATCGATGAACTTGACCAATAGGGGAAGCTGGCCATGGTATTTCTCGTTGACAGCATGTCCCAAGATGGCCTCGGGGGCTTCGTTGATGACAGAGACTAAATCTCTGCCCGTGAGGGGACCATTGCTGATGATGCTGGTACTGGAGGGTACAGCACTGACCTCCCAACTTTCGCCAATAAGCGCATTGTCGGGTTCTAAACCTTTATAGGGTCTCAACTGATTGCCACCCCAAACGACTGTGTGGAGATTGGGTTGAAACAGAAAGGGGTATAAATGCATTTGAAATGAATTGGATAATAGGGATGGATAGAGAGGAAACGCAGTTTACTACACTTTTATAGACAACTTCCCCTTTCCGGATTATGAACACAATCGGAAGGGTGAAAAAATTTCCTAAAAGCATATAGTACAACGAATTACCCCTCTACACGAGGGCATAGAGCCCGTAGATTCCCAGTAATAGCATGCTATATTGGTTGCAAAAATACGAATAATATCCGATATAAAAAAATATAAATGAAAGAAAAGTGTATTTTTAAAGGATTTCTTGATTATCAGGGAAATTTATTGGATTATCAAGGAACAAAAAAATAAACTCCCGCGAATTTGCGAGAGTTTATGTATGAATAATTAGCTTAAACCTAGAAGGGGTTTTAGATCATCTTCCTTGTAAAGAATCCAAAGAGTGGTAGCAAGGAAAGCCAGGAAAAGGAAGATAATACAGAGTTTGGAGCGCATGGGACCAGTCTTCTTGACAGGAACCGTAGCACTCTGCAAGGTGGTAAAGGCAGGGGTTTGCTCCTGGACCTTCGCCTCGGCTGCCAACATCTGAGCAGCCACCTGTGTATAGGCATTATACTGCAGTTGCATCTCGTTTTCAAGGTCGGTCTGCTTCTGACGGACGGTCTGCAAGATGATGTCCTGGTTGGCATCCATAAACTCTGCATAGCGCTGGCGAGCCTTTTCGTAACGGGCCTTGGTCTCCTGATAGATTTTCTTGTTGTATTCGAGATCAACACGAGCCTTATTGGTACGATAGTCGGTAATGAACTTCTGAAGTCGGTTCTTTACCGTATCTGCCATATTGGCACAGATAACAGGGTCTTGATCGGTGACATTAATACTGATGACCATGGTTTTCTTGTCAACTGTACAGGTTACTTTCTTATCAAGTAACTTAACAATCTTATCCTGTTCTTTTGTCAGTCGGAAAGGGTCGATCTTTTTATCTTCCTTTTTATCACCGAACAACTTAAAAAAACTGCCTATAGCTGCCGTCCACCACGGTTCCTTTTGCTCATCTCGGAGATAATCATAATAAAACATGGTGCGGTTTTTCTCGCCATCCTTTCCCTCAATAGTTACAGGAACATTGAAGAGCGAGGTTTTAAAGTCCACGGAGTTCATAAGTTCAGGATACAAGGTGGGGAAAAGAGCTTCTGTAGCATTACCTAAAGCGTTTCCTAAATTCACACCGAAACTGCTGGCAAGAGATGCTAAACTTGAGGTGCTCTTGGCACCAGACATCTCAGGCGAGAGCTTCACGGTGCAATCATAGTAGTTGGGAAGGCTTAGCGTAATGATGACTGCTAAGACGGCTGTAACACCAAAAACCTTTACATAAAGGCGCTTGTATTTACGCAGGTCGTTCCAGATTTTCCTGAAATCGACAGGGTTCACCTTCTTGACCACGGATGGTCCGGATTTTACGGATTTATTCTGTTCTTCCATCATAACATTTTATTTAAGAAGGTTACCAATAGTTGCAGCCATCGTGCCGAGAGAAGCCATAGAGGTGCCTATGCTGACCCATTGCATGAGGCTGGACATGTCGCGCTTACCCTTCTGAGGTACAATAATTTCACACCCCGGTTCCACCTTACCCTTGCCCACCTGAGAAACCGTGCCATTCTGATAGACAATAAATGAATGGGACTTACGACTGCGCTGACCAAAGCCACCGGCCTGATTGACATAGTATTTCCAATCCTTGCCTGCCTGGTAAGCTACCGTATTCGGGAAGAGCACATTGCCAGAAATCTTGACAGTTCCATTGTATTCCGGAACAAAAATACGATCGCTGTCGCGAACCACAATGTCATAGTCGCCACCCGGATTGGCTAGAGCCTTTTCCAAATCGATACCCACCGTATAGTATTCTGCCATTTCTATCTTATCGAGTGCCAGAGAGTCCTTGGAAGAGGTGTTCTGACGGACTGCCTTGACAACAGATGCCAAACGAGCACGTTCATCACTGTTAAGATGGCGCTCCAAGCGGGCTCCCTTGACATAGGCCTCATGGGTAACACCACCGGCAGCCTTGATGAGATCAGAGAGGCGTTGGTTCTTTTTGGACAGGTTGAAATCGCCTTCAAAGACTACCTCACCCTCTACATGTACGGTACGGGGGTCCATAAAACCAGGAGAGCGACGTACCTGAACGACATCGTAGGGCTCCAACGTAAAGCCGGGCTGACCATCGACCACAAAGCCGTCCTGCAAAGAGAAACTAAAGTTCTGGGAAATGTCCTGACCGGACTGGAGAGCCTTGGTATCACGGATACGACGAGAGACATCAACCTTCACCAAAGAAGCGGCATCGGTCAGACCTCCGGCACGAAGAACCAGATCTTCAATGGTCTCACGCTCTGCATACTGATAGGTACCAGGATTGAACACCTCGCCCGTGATGGTCACAACACGATTGGAAATGCGATCGGTCTGAGTGGCAACAAGGAGTACATCCTCATTGTGCAGAGGAACATCGGGAACAGAGCCTGACATGATGCCAGAGAGGTCGATAGACTGGGTCTCAAGGGTACGGTCTTTTTTCATGCGGTACATGACAGCACGACCGGTAAAAGCATCCTCGGTGAGTCCACCAGCGGCCTCCACCAAAGCACGGACAGAGGTGATCTGCTTGCCTAACTCATAAAGACCAGGGCGGAAAACACCACCCTTGACCTCGACCATGTTCTCATAGCGCTCGACCATGGCATCAACACCGATAGAGTCGCCATCGGCCACCTTGAAGCTGGACATATCGAACTCTTCGACCGTATGAACAGAATAGCGCTCACCAGATTTACGCACCAGACGGACAGCCTTCTTATAAGCATCGCTGGAGAAACCTCCGGCATACTTGACAACCTGGGCAACAGACTCGGTGGGGCGCATCTCATAGAACATAGGACGCTTGATATGACCACTGATATTAACCAGAGCTTCGTAAGGACCAACGATAATCATATCGTTCTCCTGCAAACGGATGTTACCGGATAAGCGACCATTGAGGATATACTGATAGACATCGACCGTAGAAATATGTTTGCCATTGCGGTAAACCTTGATATTACGCAATGTACCCAGGTCGTTGATACCACCTGCCATATACAGGGCATGGAAAACGGTAGAGAAGGCACTGAGGGTATAGGTGCCGGGAGCCTTGACTTCACCCATGACATTGACCATCAGGGAACGGGTCTGACCCACACTCATCTGCAGACTGCTGCTCTTATAGCGAGAACCCAAGGTGCTGCGCAACTTCTTCTGAGCTGCAGATACAGAGAGGCCACCAACCTGGATAGGACCATAGCCATCGACCACAATGACACCATCGGGAGAGACCTCCAACTGCTGTGACTTCTGAGAGGCACCATAGATATCGACAATGACCTGATCGCCAGGACCCAGAACATAGTTCTGTGGGGTGGCAATGTTCATATTAGGCTCAAAAGAGAGGAGCTTTTTGTTAAAGATGTCACGGCCAAAGACCTTCATGGAGTTGGACAAAGACGGTTCATCCACACTTGGGGTATTGTCCTGCTGTTCCGTCATTTCCTCCTGCTGCAAAGAAGAGGTTGGCAATTGGACAGCCTGATCCTGTCTGCCTACCGTACTTTTCTCAGTATCTGTCTTAGTACGCAAACGGGAATTGATGTCAGAAACAGCGGCATTGACTCTTCCTGACTGACCACTCTGATTGATCTGCTTGCCGTACTGTTTCTGCAAGCGACGAATCTGATCCATCGTAACTCCCTTCTGGACAAGCTTAGTGACTATCTGAGCCTGAGAAGTACCAGCCTTGTACTCAGCCTGGAGAAACTGGATGACTTGCTGGTCGCTCATCTGAGCAAAAGCTACCGTAGAGAGTAGCAGGAGCAGGGATAGTGCGATTTTTCTCATATTTTGAATAATAAACATTAAACAATAACCAATAAACATTATTTTCTGTATTTCTGTAAAACGGGAATTTCCTGACAGAGGGCATCAGCCAGTCGACTGGCTACCTGATGGGCGCCCCATTCGTTGTAGTGGGTATTGTCCTGACGACCTTTAGGCAGGGCTGGATGCTCACCGGGCTTATACCACATGTGGAGTTTCTTGGAGCCTTCCTTACCGAGAGCGGTCTCGAGGTCATAGGTAATCTTGTTGGCATCGATATAATGGACGTGCATACGCTCGGCCACCAAACGGGGGGCAATGCGGTAGAACCCATGGGTATCGACCAGCGTGTCGCCCTCGATGGTCTTGGGAGCGTCCTTGAAAGTGGTGTTGCGCAGGGCTTCGTCCTCGGCCTTGCCATCGACTTTCAGGGTATAGTTGCGACGAACCACACAGTTCATGAGGATGGGGATGCCACCCTTCTCACGGGTTTCACGGACATAGCGCTCCAGCATCCACTGAAAAGTGGAATGGGCCTCGGTATGACGGTCGACAGAGGGTTTCTCATCGTTATGACCGAACTGGATGATAACATAATCGCCGGGCTGCAACTTCTCCAGCACCTTGGCCCAACGGCCTTCGTTGTAGAAAGAGAGCGAAGAGCGTCCATTGACGGCATGATTGTCGACAACAATGGGATCGGTGAAATAGTCCTGCAAGGCCATGCCCCACCCTCGCTCCGGAGAACCTGTGGACAGGTCTTTCTTGGCAGCAGTAGAATCACCGATGATGAAGATTGTAGTTTTCTTCTCATTCGAGAAAGAAAACAACAATAAACAATAACCAATAACCAATAACGCCTTTTTCATAACCAATAACCATTAACCAATAACCATTAACCAATAACCGTGAACCTTTCAATCAGTTCGTCGGGAGTCATCAAGGCTTGTTCGCCTGTTTCCATATTCTTAAGAGTTATCTTGCCTGCATTCATCTCGTTCTCGCCCGCAAGGACTACGAAAGGAATCTGCTTGGCATTGGCATAGGACATTTGCTTCTTCATCTTGGCTGCATCGGGGAAAATCTCCGCACGGATGCCCTGATTACGTACCTTATTAATAATAGGCAGGCAATAGGCGGTCTCCTTTTCACCGAAATTGATGAAGAGCACCTGGGTTGTGGTGAGCGAATCCTTGGGATAGAGGTCCAACGTGTTCAGCACATCATAGATGCGATCGACACCAAACGAGATGCCTACACCCGAAAGACCGGGCAGACCGAAGATGCCCGTGAGGTTATCGTAACGACCACCACCGGTGATGCTGCCCATCTCTACATCCAGGGCCTTTACTTCGAAAATGGCACCGGTATAATAGTTTAGCCCTCGCGCAAGCGTGAGGTCTAAACTAAATGAGGAATGAGGAATGAGGAATGAGGAATGAAGGGTGTGTAGGATGAACTTGGTTTCCTCGACACCTTTGAGGCCCACTTCGCTGTCCTTTAGGATGTCAGCGATGGTGTTGAGTTTCTCGTCGTTGGTGCCTTGCAGGAGGATGATGGGCTGGAGCTTCTGGATCTGCTCCTCGGTGAGTCCATCTTCACAGAGCTCGGCATTGACATTGTCGATGCCTATCTTATCGAGTTTATCGATGGCTACCGTGATATCTACAATCTTGTCGGCAGCACCAATGACCTCGGCGATACCGGTGAGGATCTTGCGGTTGTTGATCTTGATCTCCACACGGATGCCCAAGCGACGGAACACCTCGTCGACAATCTGCATGAGTTCGACCTCATTGAGCAGGGAGTCGGAACCGACCACATCGCCATCGAACTGATAGAACTCACGATAGCGGCCCTTCTGAGGGCGGTCGGCACGCCATACAGGTTGTACCTGATAGCGCTTAAAGGGCATCTGGAGTTCCTCACGATGCATTACCACATAACGGGCGAAAGGCACCGTCAGGTCATAGCGGAGGCCTTTCTCTGCAGGCTCCGATGCTTTGGCACCACTATTCTGAATACGGAATAGGAGTTTATCACCTTCCTCACCGTATTTGCCCATCAGCGTCTGCAGGGTTTCCTGCGCAGGTGTCTCAATCTGCTGGAAACCATAGAGCTCATAAACTGCTCGGATGGTATTAAAGATATAGTTGCGCTTGGCCATCTCAACAGGACCAAAATCGCGCGTTCCCTTTGGAATAGACGGTTTCATACTATTTTTTAATTAGTAATTAGAAATGAATAATTAGTAATTATGAATACCAAACAAGCAGAAAATAATTCTACGGTCTTTTATGGCAACATATCTAATCATAATTACTCATTACTAATTACTCATTACTAATTTTATTTACGTACAATGGTTTGTGCACGGTCAGGACCAATGCTGATAATCTTGATTGGGGTTTCGAGTTCTGCCTCCAAGAACTTGATATAGTTGCGGAAGGCCTCTGGGAACTGGTCCTCGCTGGTGAACTTCGTCATGTCGGTCTTCCATCCGGGGAGCTCCTGATAGATGGGCTCAATGCCCTTCTCGATGTCATAGGGGAAGTCGCGAGTTTCGACACCATTTACCTTATATGACGTACAAGCCTTGATGGTGTCAAAGCCATCGAGGACATCGCTCTTCATCATGATGAGCTGGGTAACACCATTGACCATGATGCTATAGCGTAGGGCTACCAGGTCGATCCAGCCACAACGACGCTCACGACCGGTGACTGCACCATACTCATGACCCAAGTCACGAATCAATTTGCCCGTCTCATCGAACAGCTCTGTGGGGAAAGGTCCGGCACCCACACGGGTGCAGTAGGCCTTCATGATGCCATAGACCTCGCCAATCTTGTTGGGACCAATGCCCAAGCCGGTGCAAGCACCTGCACAGATGGTGTTACTGGAGGTGACAAAGGGATAGGAACCAAAGTCTACATCGAGCATCGTGCCCTGAGCACCCTCGCAGAGGATGCTCTTGCCATCACGCAGGGCTTTGTTGATTTCGTGTTCGGAATCAACCAGATGGAACTGGCGCAGATATTCAATGCCCTGGAGCCATTTCTGCTCCACTTCATCGAACTGAAATCTATCAACTTTAAACTGTAAACTATGGAGAATATCCATGTGGCGGGCTTTGTGGGCAGCATACTTCTCCTCAAAGTTCTCGAGGATATCGCCTACACGCAGACCATTACGGGAAATCTTATCGGTATAAGTTGGACCAATGCCCTTACCGGTGGTGCCTACCTTGTTCTTGCCTTTTTGGGCCTCATAGGCTGCATCGAGCAAACGATGGGTGGGCATGATGAGATGGGCCTTCTTGGAGATATGCAGGCGCTCCTTGAGTTCATGACCACTGGCCTCGAGAGCCTGGGCTTCCTCCATGAACAGGTCGGGAGCCAATACAACACCATTACCGATGATATTTACTTTTCCGCCCTGGAAAATGCCAGAGGGAATGGAGCGAAGCACATACTTCTGGCCCTCGAACTCCAGCGTATGACCGGCATTGGGACCGCCCTGAAAACGAGCCACCACATCGTACTGAGGGGTGAGCACATCAACTACCTTACCTTTTCCTTCGTCGCCCCACTGCAAACCCAGCAGGACATCTACTTTTCCTTGATTCATTGTTGTTTTATCTATTTTGGTTCTTTTTTCTCTGTTCTTCACGACTCTTACGCGTCATCTTGGCCTGACAGCTACTGCAAATGCCATAGATATAGAGCGTGAAGCCGTCCTTATGGAAACGCTTGGCACGCAACGACCTGATGGCATCGATGACAGGCTGCGACTTGACCTCCGTGACACGGCCACACATGGTACAAACCTGATGGCAATGACCATTGCTGTCGTAGCAGGCCTCATAACGCGTAGTGGACTGGACGCGATGGCGAATGACCAGACGCAGCTCCATGAAGAGCTTCAGCGTGTTATAGAGGGTGGCCCTGCTCACTCGGAAGTTGTATTCATCGATAAGCTTATCGCCAAGCTCCTCGAGCGTGAAATGCCCTGTAGTACTATAGACCGCATCGAGGATGGTATAGCGCTCAGGCGTCTTCCTGTACTTGTTCAATTCTAAGTAATGGGTCAGGATATCCTTGACCGTTTCTTTGACACTTTCTCTCATTTTATGTGGTTAAACTGGTTAAAAACCGCACAAAAGTACAAATAAATCTCTAGAAACGGGCAAGAATTATTTAAAAAATATCTAAATCAATGGATTTCGTAGCACTTTTGGCCAATCGCTCGTACAAAATACCCAATTCTGCGAAGCGCTGAAGACTTTGTAGGGCCGCCTTCCTAACGGAAGGATATGGACCTTGAAGGGCACATAATGCTTCATCGAGGTATTCATTAATGCCTCGCTCATTGGGTTCCTGTCCGTTCATAAAGAGTCGGCTGAGGACATGGAAGCCACACAATTGGTCGTACTCCTTGTCGGAGGCTATCCACTGGTAGGCCTTCTCTGCAGCAAAGGGCAAATGCTGGTAGAGATTAAACGCCAACTGCTCGGCAATCTCCTGCGAGGGTATCTGCTCTTGCCAGATATCCACCACCTCGGGCAGTATCTCATCAGCAGGCATCAGCATCGTAGCGAGAATCTTGCACTCGCGAACGTTCTCCTTGTAAAGGGCGATGGATAAATCATAAAGATTTACCATTAACCGTGAACCAATAACCAATAACCGTATTTCTTCCGCTTTTGCTTGCAAACGCGGAAGGGTGGCACCCCAATTGAGGTGGTAGTTCAGGCCCTTGTCGCGCATAGACTGAGCGACGGCACCGTCCATCATCAAACGGAAGGACTGTTTTATCTCCTTGATGGTTTCGACCACGGATCTCACGGATTCACACGAATTAGATGAGCGTTCCATATTCAGTACTATAACGTAACATTTGGTGGGTATAGGACTCGGAATAGTTGACCTGAATATCACAGATCTCGCCCTGATCGTCAAGGACTGGGAGGAGCCAGGGATTGATGAAGCCCTTGTAAGGAGCAAGGTTCAAGCGCTGGTAACGAGCCAGAACTTCTTGATGGAGCTGAGGGTCAACAGCCACCGCATAAGTTTCCACCAAGTGGCGAGCTGCTACGTAATCGCCTTCGCTCTTAATGCGCTGAATCTCAGTAAGTAATTCGGCGAACAATAAACGAAGTCTTGAATAGTCGTTCACCTGCACATAGGTCTTGCCAGCACGCTGCACCAACTCGATGACACCCCCACCCTGCGCATAGCACCAATGGGCAATGAGCGCCCTGTTGCGCATATGGGCTTCCTCTATCTGGTGTCCCGGTTGAATGCGCACCAATTGCGTCATCAGACCGTTCATGATATAGGAATAATAGGAGGCCTTATAGGCTTCGGCATCGGGCAGGAGTCCCAGGTCGATGAGCTTCTGGTCGGCCATATAATACAAGCCAAATAGGTCGGCACGGGCTTCCTCAATGGTATTGCCATAGGCTTTCAGCGCATCAGGGTCGGTACCCGGCAACAGTTGTCCGGAACCATGACCTAAGCATTCATGCAGGTCGGTATGCAGGTCATCACAGCGGTCGCCATATTTCTCGATCAGGGCGAGTGTAGCTTCGTCGATGACAAACTCTTCCTTGAAACCGGAACCATGGGCTGCCTTGTTATAGGCATCGGTAATGTTGGAAATGGTGATGCTCTTAGAACCATGCTGTGCCCTGATCCAGTCGGCATTGGGCAGGTTGATGCCAATAGCGGTAGAAGGGTATTCATCGCCTCCCAACATGGCCGCACAGATGGCATTGGCCGTTACACCCTTGACCTGAGGTTTGCGAAAACGGGGGGCTACAGGGGAATGGTCCTCGAACCACTGGGCATCGCGCGAGATGGTCTGGGTGCGCTCAGTAGCCTCGAGGTCTTTATATTCCACGATACCTTCCCACGAACCTTTCAGTCCTAAGGGATCGCCATAGACTTCGATAAAACCATTGACAAAATCGATGCGCCCTTCGTGCTCGTTGACCCACGAAATACAATAGTCGTTGAAGATGCGCAAATCGCCCGTCTGGTAATAATCTATCAGCAATTGGATGATATGCGCCTGATGATCGTTCTCCGCCACCGTCTTAGCCTTCTCCAACCAATAAACAATATGACGGATGGCATTGGCATAGCGCCCTGTGGCCGACCACACCTCTTCCTGCACCTTGCCATCGCGTTTGACCAGCGTGGTGTTGAGTCCATAGGAAGGGGGCTTAGGGTTATCCTTGTCGGCTGCCTTCTGTTGGGCATAGAAGTCTTCTGCCTCCTGTTGGGTAACGCCCTCATAGAAATGGCAGGCTGAGGTTTGTATCAAGTCTTCACCATCGGCCTTGTTGACACGCTTGGGCAGGACGGTAGGGTCGAAAATAACGGGAAAGAGCTCCTGACAAAGGGCTTCTACCGTTTCGCCATCGGCCAAAGGCAAGCGAGAGGCATCCACCTGCTGCAGGCATTGGCGAAGATAATCCTCCGAGAAACCGGGCTGGAACTTCTCCGAACCATAGTGATGATAGATGCCATTGGAGAACCAGATGCGCTTGAGATAGACCTCAAGGGCTTGGAAATCAGGGGTATCATGGGCTATGGTCAGATCACAAAAAACGGTCTCCAACATCTTGCGGATGCGGAGGTTATAACGTCCGAACTGGTCGAAAGTAATGTCGCGCCCATAAAGGGTGGCTTGCGAGAGGTAATAAACCAAACGCTTCTGACATAAAGACAATTGCTCAAACCCGTTTAAACGGTATCTGAGCAATTGGATGTCAGCGAAACGCTCATCAGCATAATTCATACCGTGATTAGCGCTTCTTTTCAGCTCTTACCCTCTCGGAAGGGTGCTGAGCGAGGTGCTTCAGACGATACTCACGTGGCGTCATGTTCATAATCTTGTAGAAAGATGCATAGAACGACTGACGATTAGCAAAACCTACCATGTCGCTCACCTCCTCCATGCGAAGATCCTGATAACGACGATCTACGAGAATCGCCATTGCTTCTTCAATCCTGAACTTGTTGACGAAAGAAGTGTAGTTCATGTGGAAGCGGACATTCACCACTGCTGAGATGTAACGTGTGTTAGTTCCCAAATCCTCGGCAAGTTTTTTGGCTGAATAATCCT
>Ga0247610_10001508_pt1 | contig 28931 bp, 22 predicted proteins | sample 174DNAGHGhighgp2_FD_193483 | JGI IMG/M metagenome (GOLD analysis project Ga0247610, IMG submission 193483) | Sheep rumen microbial communities from Palmerston North, Manawatu-Wanganui, New Zealand - 1742 DNA GHGhigh gp2 | ecosystem: Host-associated > Mammals > Digestive system > Stomach > Rumen...
CAAAGATCATATCTTCAATCTCCTGTAGTTCCAAATATAAAACCAAACTCTAGTCCGCTACCGATAGTTGTACTGCTTGCAACTTTAGTATCAAATGTTGTTTGGAAACATCCTCATAATCCCATAACAAAGAAAAACAATAAAATGGCAATTTTTGCCCATTTTCAGATTTGTTTAAAAATAGCTCTCGCTTTAGAGAAATTAGATTTTGGTTTAACTCAAAAGGGACTAGAAACATCAGAAGTCTCTGTTTTTTGTTTTAGGGAGCTATAATTAAATGCCGGTTGATTACTCATTAACTTTATTTCACTTTCGCAATCATTTTTTCTAAACTTAAATAGTTTTGTTCATATGAATTATCTAAAAACTTTGTCTTCACAATAATTAATAATTTAATTGTTTTTAAATTTGGTATTTTTTGTATAAATGATCTTATTTGTCTTTTGATTTTGTTTCGGATGACTGCTGTTCTAAATAGTTTTTTGTTAGTGGAAATAGCAAATTCAAACTTTTGTTCACTATCTTTATATTTTAGAATATATACATCACCCGATATTGTTAAACCGTTTTTTAAAACATCTTTAATTTGTGAACTTCGTCTTAAAGAAGTGCAAATATTTTTATTTTTCATCAGATGATGATAATTTAGCACGGCCTTTCATTCTTCTAGCTTTTAATACTTTACGTCCTTTGGTAGTAGAGTTGCGTTTTCTGAAACCAGAAACCTTTGCTCTTTTTTTCTTGTTTGGTTGAAATGTACGTTTCATAATGTTAATATAATCTATATTATATATAAAATAATTTAACTGCAAAAATTGATAAGAAAAACATTTGCACGTATACTCTAATAATTTATTTTTTTATCAAATTAATAGTATTTGCATTCATTCAAATTAAACATATGTCTATATTTTGGCTGTTTTAATATAATTATTAAAGCGACATACTATTGCACTTTTTGATATTTATAAACTACAATTAAGGTATAGACTCAATATGATAAACTATGATCTAAAAATTATTAAAGATAACTTCCCGAGTATTAAAACAAACATTAAGAAAATAATAAACGATGACCAAATTTATAACGACTTTATAAAAAATACACTTTTTTATAATGTTATTGATGGGAAAATTATTTTATTAGTACCTAATAAGTTTATAAAATCAACAATTGAAAATAATTACATTGACCAATTCAAAAAGAGTTTTAATGACATTATAAACAATAAACTAGATGTTGTATTTATGACCCAAGAAGAAATTGTTGCCTTGGAACAAAATAATGAGAAAAAAAATAATAGTTTAACTCCACCTATTTCTCTTGGAAATACTAACACAAACTCAGCTTTATCTTTTGAAAATTTTTATGTTGCGCCATTCAATAAAAGTGCGTACAATGCGGTTAGAACGATTTTTAATACAAAACAAATCTGAAATCCTATTTTTATTTCTGGCGGTGTAGGTTTAGGAAAAACACACCTTTTACATGCTGCAGGAAATGAATATACAAAATTACATCCAACTAGTTCAATCAAATATATAACTTCTGATGCATTTGTAAGAGAAATTTATAATGCTTTGAGTTCTAAAGATCCAAATGCTATAGAAACTTTAAAAGATAAATATCAATCATATGATTTACTTCTTATTGATGATATTCAGTTTTTAGCTAAAAAAGAAAAAATTAATGAAATTTTCTTTAACATTTTTAACCACAACATTTCTCATAATAAAATTATCATTATCACAAGTGATAAACACCCAGATGAATTGGAAAATTTTGAGCCAAGGATGATTTCTAGATTTACTTCTGGTTTACATATTCAAATCACAAAACCTAGTATTGAAGCAATGGTTCATATTTTAGAAATGAAAATAAATGAAGAATTTAAAGGCTATGTTATTTCATCTGATGCAATTAATTACATAGTAAGAAGGAATAAAGATGATATTAGAAAACTTGAAGGCTATCTACACAAAGTGATGTTCTATGCATATAACAACCTTTCACCTGACTCAATAATTACCATTTCAACTGTTCAAGCAGCTACAGAGATCACAGATTATAACCAAATTAAAACAAATGGATATAGTGTTGACCCTCAAATTGTTATAGATCAAATTTGTTCAACTTATGGAGTTGATCCAAAACAAGTTAAATCAAAGTCTAGAAAACGTCAAATTTCAAATGCTAGACAAGTTTGCCAATATGTTTTAAGAAAAAAGTTTGCTATGCCATATGAAGAAATTGGTAGTTATTTTGGAAATAGAAACCATTCAACAATAATTGAATCAATAAATAAAATTGAACAAACTTTACAAAAAGATGAAAATTTAAAAAACTATATTGAAAAAATATACAAAAATATTTAATTCCAACATTCCAACAGCTCATATAATAATATAAAATATAAATTAAATATAAAATAAAATAGTGAATATGAAAATTACAATCAACACAAAATTATTAACAGAAAAAATTCAATTAGCATCAAATACTTTAGACACTTCAGGATTAAATCCAATATTAGCAGGAATATTATTTAATGTTGGTAATAATTCAATAACATTAATAAGTTCAAATAATAACTGTTATAGTCAAATTAATATTGATAAAGATTTAAAAATAGAATCACAAGGTAAATTTTTAGTTAAAGGTAAAATGATTCTAGATATATTAAGTAATCTTAAATCTAACGAAGTTACATTAGAAATTATAGATGAATCAGTATTACGTATCTACAATGACACTTTTTCATGTAATTTAAATATCTTAGATGTTAATTCGTATCCAACTATTTCTTTTTACTATACAGATTGGTTAAAATTTACTTTATCTAATTCTTTTATTAAAAAGATAAATAATAAATTATCTAACTTCGTAGCTACAACTATTGGTTCAAACAACGTTTTAACTGGTATTTGCATTGATTCTAATAATGAAAATAATTTAATTAAAGCAGTTGCTACTGATTCATTCCATTTAGCTTTCTATCAAGAAGATTATAATGGACCTAAATTTAAATTAGTTGTTGATACTAAGATTTTAAATTTCTTAAATAATCTTATTGAAAATAACAAAGGAAATCAAATATTTTTTTGGTTCAATAGTGGTAAATTAATTATTGAATGCAATAGAAATTTATTTTTCTTTAAATTATCTGAAAATGAATATCCTTCAGTTTATAAAACTTTAGAAAGTAATTACACTAACTCTTTTGAAGTCAATAAATCACAATTAAATGATGCATTAAATAGAGCATTACCATTAATTCAAAATGATAAAAACTCAACTGTAAGGATTGTTATTTCTAATGATAAAATTTCAATTTCTACTAAGAGTATTGAATTTGGTGATACATTCGAAGAGGTAGAAATTACCAACACAAACATCTCAGGTGATTTTGAATTTCTATTAAATATAAGATTCTTAAATCATATCTTGAAAGTTTTTGATGATCAAGTTGTTACATTTAATTTTACTGGCAACAATCGACCAATTTTAATTACTGATAAAAAAGATAATAATTTAAAATTTTTAGTTTTACCACTTAGAAATTAGTATTATGGATAAAGAAGTCTTACTTAAAAAACGAAAAACCTTACTATTACAGAGTAAAGGTAGTAAAGAATTACTATTGACACACAATTTTATTAACCCGCTAACATTAATACCAACTAGCGAACTATTATCGTTCATATTTAATAAATTTATAAATACAATTACTATTCATAAGGTACATTGTCAAAAAATATTACTAATCTATTTAATTCAATAACTGACATAATTACTTTTAAAAAAGTATTAGAGGACTTAGGAATTACAGATTATCAGATTGATGAATCTTTGAATTCCGCTGCTCTTGCAAAAGAAGTAGAAAACATCAAAAAGAAAATTATTAATGAGAAATTTGATATTCTTGATAGTTTACTAAACTATTCGTTAAAAGCAAGAGTTGAATATTCTGATTCATCTATTTGAAAGATGTTTCTTTCTTATGGTTCAATTATCGGTGAAAGCACATATTCAAATAAAGAACCAATCACATTAAGAGCTCCATTACTTAATATAGAAATAATAGCATATGCTTCTGATGATGGTTGTATTATCATTAGCAAAAACAACGAAGGTATAGTAGAACAGAATCAAATTCTTTTGCAAACATTAGAAGACCAGTACGCTATTAAATTAAATGTAGATATTAATAATGATTCTGAAGCAAATGATACAACAATTCCATTAACTTCTATACCTGACAATTATTTTACTAGCTTAGCTAAAGCTATTCCTAATTGCGAAGTTGAGAATGAATTTTCTGTTTTTTTACCAATTAATAAAGATGAAATTACTGAAAATTACAAAGATCGTTTAGTTATTCAAAAGAATTTTGTTATTTCCCTTATTAATCCAATTGGTGGCAAATTATTAAGAGATTATGATGAATTATTAGAAGAAAATTATCAATTCCCAACAGTTGACACTATATTTACTAACAACTTAAATGAATTGATTTATGAAAAAGATCAAATTTTTGAGTTAAATCACCCATTAAATTTAGTTCAAAAAATGGCAGTTGTTAATAGTTTAAACAAAAACTTATTAATATATGGTCCTCCTGGAACTGGTAAATCAGAAGTTGTTACTAACATTATTGCCAATGCTTTAATTCAAAACAAACGTATCCTTGTTTGCAGTGAAAAGAAAGCAGCATTAAATGTTTTGGATGAAAGACTAATGGCAGTAAACCAATTAGTTATGTCAGCATTTGACAATAATTCAAAAGATGTTTTTTATAATCGTCTACTAGAATTAAACAACTTAATTCTTAGTGCTACAAACGTTAGCATAAATCAAAACGACTCAGGATACTTAAATATTAAAAACTATTTAAGTGAATTGGGGAAGTTAACAGATTTTAAAGATTTATATGGTAAAAATCTTCAACATATTTTAGAAGTTACTAAAACTATTAACTTAGAAACATATAAAACAAATAAAAATGTTTTATCATCTTTTACATATTACTTTAAAGATTGTGGTAAACAATTATCTGATGTTGTCAATAATATTAAAAATTTATCAAGTATTTATCAAGAATTTAAAAAGTTGATTCCTAACACAAAAATTAATCAAAATATTTTTGATTTAAAACTAACCGATGAATTTTTAAATACAATTGCTACAGCCAATGAAAAAGATGTATTAAACTTCCTTTTGCATTTCATTGCTACTGGTGAAGTGTTGAAAAAGAGACATATATTTGGTAAAAAATATAAAGACGAAAAAACAGCAAATAAAGATAACTTATTGAATGCAATAAATAAAATTAAACAATTAAATATTTTTTATATTCCTGATTACGAAAGTTATCAAACGTTATTTAATTCTGTTGTTGATTATGAAAATTACTTATCATATGATAATTGGACTACTAATACAAGTTTAAACCAATTTATTCAAAAAATAAATGACAACAAAGATATTAATAATATTCTTCACAATTACTGAAAAAACAAAGAAATTCAAGCATCCAAATTCGATAGAATTTTGGTTGATTTCTATGCATCAAATTTAAGAGAAAAATTAATGAAAGATCATGAACTTGATGCTAAATGAACCCAACTAGTAAGAAAAGCGAATCTAGCTAAGAGGCCATCAGTAAATAGAACAATTAAAGCTTATTATTCTGTACTAAAAGAAATATTCCCTATTTGAATTTTATCTCCAGATTCAGCAGCTTCAATTTTGCCTCTTAACAAAGAAGAGTTTGATGTTGGTATTTTTGATGAATCTTCACAAATGAAAATTGAAAGAGGTATACCACTTATTTATAGGTGTAAATTCTCTACTGTTTCAGGAGACGACAAGCAATTAAAACCTTCTGCTTTCTTTACTAAGAATGCTGAATTAAATGAAATTTACGAAGGTCATTTAGATAACGTAGATTCTTTATTAGATAAAGCAAAATCATCAAACTGGTCAAATTACACATTAATGAACCACTATCGTGCTATTAATGAAGAATTAATGTATTATTCTAATCATTATTTTTATGATGACAAATTGGTTTGTATTACCAAAAATAATTGCTTTGATCATTCAATCGATTTAATTGAAGTTAATGGTGTTTATAATCGCGAAAAAGGAATTAATGAAGCTGAAACTGACCAAGTAATTCATACGCTAGTTGACAGCCTAGATAAATATAAAGCAATGATTGTTGTTACATTTAATATTAAACAAGCAGAACACATCCAATCTTTAGCAAATGCTCACCAAATATTAAGACAAAAGATTGAGGATTTGTCTTTAAAAATTAGAAGTCTAGAAAATGTTCAAGGTGACGAAGCAGATCTTGTAGTTATTTCTACAACTTTTGGTAAAGATAGTCAAGGTAGATTTATTCAAAATTTTGGGCCAATTAATCAAGATGGTGGAATGAATAGAATCAATGTAATGGCATCAAGAGCAAAAAAGAAGATGATAGTGATTAAATCATTTAAATCATCAGATATTACAAATGATTCTAACCGCAATACTTACGTATTTAAAGGTTTTATTCAATTTGTTGAACAATTGCAAGAGAACCCACGATCTTTAGAAATTCAAAATTTAAGAACAAATAAGAACAATTCTCTATTATTAGAACAAGTCGTGACACAACTTAAATACGCATTCAAAGATATGTCTGATGTTGAAATAATTCCAAACATCGCAATTGGTACACATACAATTGATATAGGTATTAAACACAAATTAGAAAAGCCAATTAATGTTTTAATTATTTTCGATGATGAATATAAGTTAAACAGCTACTTATCAAACAACAACAAATTCATCGATGACATTGATAAAGAAAAATACTACGAAGACAGACAATATCGAACAATTAGAACCAATTGTTATGAATGATTAATCAACCCAGATTTAATCATAAAATATGCTAAAGCTTTGTTAGCTTTATAAATATAATATTTTCATATAAATAAATATGTCACTTTCAGCAGGAATAGTAGGATTACCAAATGTTGGCAAATCAACATTATTTAATACAATAACAAACTCACAAGTTGAGGCCGCTAATTATCCTTTTGCAACTATTGAGCCAAATGTTGGCGTTGTAAAAGTAAGAGACCAAAGACTAATTAAACTTGCCGAACTTATACAAGCTGATAAAACAACATTTGCAACTTGCACATTTGTTGACATAGCTGGCCTAGTTAAAGGAGCAAGCCAAGGCGAAGGCTTGGGTAATCAATTTTTAGCTAACATTCGTGAAGTTGATGCTATATGCCATGTTGTAAGATGCTTTAAGGACAAAAACATTACCCATGTATATGATGATGTAAATCCAATTAGGGATGTTGAAGTTATTAATTTAGAATTAATATTTGCTGACTTAGATGTAGTTAATAAACGAATTTCAAGGCTAGTTCCAAAAGTTAAATCTGGAGATAAAGCATCAGAAACTGAACTGAATATTTGTAAAAAACTTCAAGAAACACTTATGGCTAATAAATTAGCTAAAGACGTTAATTTAACTTCTGATGAGCTTTTAGTTATAAAAAGTTTAAATCTATTAACTATTAAACCAACAATTTATATAGCTAATGTTGATTCAGACGATATTGTTGATCCTGAAGCAAACGAATACTACAAACAATTAAAAGATTATGTTAGTAAAAACACTACAGATTCTTTAATTCCGGTTTCTGTTAGCATGGAATATGAAATATCAACATTAAATGATGAAGATAAACAGGCTTTCATTAAAGATTTAAACATTAAAGAAAGTGGGCTTGATACTTTAATAAAGACGACTTATAAGACATTAGGGTTAGAAACATTTTTTACCTTTGGTAAAAAAGAAACTAGAGCATGAACATTTAAAATGGGAATGACTGCTCCACAATGTGCTGGAATTATTCACACTGACTTTCGAAAAGGTTTTATTTGTGCTGATGTGTGTAATTGACAAGATTTACTAGAAGCAAAATCAGAGTCTGCAGTTAAAGAAAAAGGCAAAATGCGTCTTGAAGGCAAGAACTATGTCATGAAAGACGGGGATGTATGTTTGTTTAGATTTAATGTATAACAGAGGAGAATGATATGAAATTAAATGCATTTAATAAACCAAAAGGTTGAATAGAGGTAATTTGTGGACCAATGTTTGCTGGAAAATCTGAAGAATTGCTAAGACGTGTTAATCGTTTTAAGTATGCAGACATATCGTATTTAATTTTTAAACCAAAAATTGATACTCGAAGTAAAGAGGCTAAATCTAGAGATGGTAGAACTAACCATTGTATTGAAGTTGAAAATTCTGCTAACATCATTAAATATTTAAAAAATTATGAGAACGAACATAGTATTAAAATTGATGCAATAGCAGTTGACGAAGCACAATTTTTTGACGAAGGCTTAGGTGAAGTTTGCAATCAATTAGCTAACCACGGTTATGTAGTTTATGCCGCTGGATTAGATTTAGACTTTAGAGGTGTTCCTTTTAAATCAATGTCAAACCTTCTAGCTTATGCTGATCATGTATCTAAATTGACAGCAATTTGTACTGTTTGTGGTACTGAAGCTAATAGAACACAAAGATTAATTAATGGTCAACCAGCTAAATTCTCTGACTCAATTGTTCAAATTGGTGATTGTGAATCATATGAAGCTAGATGTAGACAACACCATCAAGTTAAGAAATAAAACTAAGAATTAAAAATAAAAAGCAAGATTTATACCTTGCTTTTTAGTTAATAACTAATAAAATTACTTAGAGTAGATTTTTTGATGTTCGTCGTTGTTGTGACAAACTCTATCGCTACGCTCAGCAACTTTACCTTCGCCAAATCTTTCGTCTAATGATAAATATCCAGTAATACGACTAACATTTTGGATGTGAGTTCCACCGCAAACTGGGCAAACTTTTTGACCCGGTGTTAAATAAGTAACTTTGTTTAATTTTTTTTCTTCCATAAGAGTCCTTATACAAAATTTATACTATAAAATTGACTTAATTTAAAAATTTTTTAATTTTTATTTCCCTACTATAAATAAATATGAAAAAACAAACATTTTTAAAAATATTTTTTATTTATCGACATGGAACAAAACAATTTTGTTTTGTTCAAGAGATGATTTTACATCAATTATTTGTTGATTACTACTGCCTCTGAACAGCAGGTTTTCTTGATGTAATTCTTCTACAAAAGGTCCATCAACAACCACATCACATAGTTCTAATAAATTCTTAGTATTTTTATCGGTTTTTGCTCTTTCCAACAGTTGTTGTCAGGTATAACCTGTATAGCACCAAATGTTAATTTTGTTGTCTTTTAGTTTTTTTGCTAAGATTGCAAATTTATCAGCTTGTTCGAAAGGATCACCACCACTAAATGTAACACCATCTAAAAAGTATTCTTCTTTAACTTGAGCGACCAAATCATCAATTTCAATTAATTTACCACCTTCAAAACTTCATGTTAAAGGATTAAAACAGTTTTTACAATGATGAGTGCAACCTTGTGAAAAGAAAACTTTTCTTAATCCTGGACCGTTTACTAAACTATTTTGTGCTATTCCAGCTAATCTAATTTTGTCAGACATATAAAACTATTTATTTAAAATTTTTTGAATTTCTTGATTATTTAACTTAGCAATGTTATTTTTAACTTTGTTAGCACAGTCTAAACAATAACGGATGTGGAAGTTAATTCCCATATAGTTAATGTTAGTTTCTTTGTAAGCCCAAGTAATAACTTTCTCAATTGTTTCTGCTGATGGATATGAATCAAACTCAATATATGAAATATGACCACCATTTGATAACTTATGATATGGTGCTTCAATTCTAATCTTGTCAGCAATTGAAATAGGGAAAGAAACAGGAATATGATAAGAGTTAGTGTAGTATTTCTTGTCTGTTACTCCTGGAATATTTCCAAATAGTCTGCGGTCAATCTTAACAAATTTACCACTTAAACCTTCAGCTGGAGTTGCATAGCAACTGAAGTTCATTGATCTTTCAGCTTTTAATTGATCACATCTATTTCTAATGTGAGTTACAATTTTTAAACCCAATTCTCTAGCTTTTTCACTTTGTCCATGGTGTTCACCAATTAATGCAATTAAAGTTTCAGCTAGACCAATATAGCCAATACCCCATGTACCATTTTTCATAACTGGTTCAATACTGTCATCTAAGCTTAAATCTTCTGAGCCTCTCATTAATCCTTGGCCACAAACGAAAGGTAAGTCTTTAACTTTTAATTTCTTTAATATTTCATAACGATGCATTAAAATTTCCACAGTGTCGTCAATTCTCTTATCTAATAATTCAAAGAATTTATCAATATTGTGGTTTGCTAGAATACCAATTCTTGGTAAGTTGATAGTTGAAGGTGCATTGTTTCCTCTTCCTTCTACTCCTGGTTTACCATTGCAGTTAGATAAAACGTATGTTCTACAACCCATAGTTGCAGGTAAAATACCTTTGTCATAGTATTCTTTATTGAAATCAGCATCAATATTCATAAAAGTTGGATTCATTCTTAATCCAGCTGTTTTACAAGCTAATTGGAATAAATAATAATATTTATCTCCTGGATCACGGTTTTCACCAGATTTAACGCGGAAAATAATATTTGGGAAGATTGGTTGTTCACCACCTCCTAAACCCTTAATATATTGTTCCAAAAAACATTGACAAATTAATGCAGCATCATCAGAAAAAGGGATACCAATGTTTAATGAACTAAAAGGAACTTGGCTTCCTGCACGTGAGTGCATTGTGTTAAGGTTGAAGATAACTGCTTGCATAGCTTGGTCAACCATATTCTTTGTTCTTTGCTTAACAACTTCTTCTGCCTTCTCACCAGTTAACCCATCTTCTGTTACTTCTTTACGAATTTTTTCTCTTGTAAGTGCGACATATGGAGCTAAATCATTATCAAAATTTGGATGTGATTGGCCTCCAAACATATCGTTTTGTGAGGCTTGAAGAATAATACAAACTAATTCTGCTGCAACACCAATACTTTTTGGTGGGTTAATAGTTCCATAGCCAGTGTTAAAGCCATTTTGTAATAATTTGCTTGTTGGTACATGCAAACAATTTAAAGTTAAGTTGTAACTGTCTAAGTCATGAATATAAACATCACCATTTTCATGAAGTTTAGCTAGTCTTTTTGGTAACGTTGAATTTAATATATGTCATTTGTTAGCTTCGGAAGCAATACGCAATAACTTTGCTGAGAAGTTGTTGCCAACATTTGCGTTATCGCGATCAGTTTCAACACCAATGGCAATAATTTTCTTCATTAAATCACTTTTTGATTCACGAATACTTGTTCTTTCTTCACGATAATTTTGATATAAAGCAGCTAACTTTGTATATCCCATTTCACCGATTGTATCAACAACAATATCTTGAATTTGTTCAACTGCAATTGAGTCCAAGCTAATAGCTTCAATTTTTTTAATAACGTTTTCAATAATATCATGAATTTGTTTTAAAGATAAATCAATTTGATTACTTTCAGCAGCCTTAATGATAGCTTCTTGAATTTTCCCTGGATTGAATCTAACTAGACGATTATCTCTTTTAATTACATTTTTCATATTTTTCTCCCTAAACTTTAAATTTTATCTCTCTATTTTTATTTTTGTATTCAGTAACTTTTACTCCTGCCTGTTTAAACATTTTTAATGATGCTTTTGTTGCTATTGAATCAGGATATAAATTTTGTTCATAAATTACTTCGGTTATTCCAGATTGAATAATTGCTTTGGCACATTCATTACACGGGAATAGCGTTACATAAAGTCTACAATCCTTTAATGAATGTCCTGTAAAGTTTAATATTGCATTTAACTCTGAATGACATACATACGGATATTTTGTATGAAGTTCATCGCCTGATTCACGTTCTCAACTAAAAACGTCATCACTAAACCCTCTAGGTAATCCGTTATATCCTAGTGAATAAATCTTATTCTCTGGTGAAGCTATGCAACATCCTACTTGTGTGTTTGGGTCTTTTGATCTGAGGGCAGATAATTTAGCTACACCCATGAAGTATTGGTCTCAGTCTATATAATCTTTACGTTTCATTTTAAAATCCTTTAACATCACCTTTATTGTTTTTAATAATATTGACAATCACAGAAATAACACCATCAATTTCTTCTCTATTCATTGTTTTGTTATTATTGATTGTTAATCTAATAGTGTAAGAAACATCTTGAGAATTTTCTGGATGGTAAACTGTAGTGTATTGATATTTTTCAACACAATCTAAAGAAGATAATTCTTTGTTTATGTTAGCAATATCTGTGTTTTCATTTGCCGAGAAAGTAACATCCTTAATAATTGGCAATGCAGTTAGTAGCTGAGTGATTTTAAATTCTTTTTCACTATAATTTTTAATTAAAGAATTAATGTTTAAAACCAAAGTATAAAGTTTTTGTGTAATTTTATATGGTTTTAACATATTTGAATTTAAACAACCGACAAAACCAATGATTTGGCCATTATATTCAATTGATAAACAATCTTTTTGCGCAAAACATTTATTTGTTATCTTGTTAAATACTAGACTCGCATTGAAGAAACTAGCTATTTGCTTAATTAAAGCTTTTAATCCAAATGTATCAAAGTTAAGATTTGATTTATGAAGTTCATCAAAGCAATATTTTTCAGGTGAAATGCATGTCAAGTTTCATTCATTTGTTTGGTTATAAATTTTTTGAAGTTCGAAAATAGGAAGCAATGAATTTTTACGGTTCATATTATATTCCATTACTTTTATCATATTATCAATCAATGACAAACGCATGAATCGATGCTCATTATTTGAACAAGGATTAATCTCATACATTGGTTTCAAATTGAAAACATTTCATCTTTCAATGCTTTCTTTGCTTACTAAATTGTAAGTTTTAGTTTCTGTTAAATAGTTTTCAATCATTATCTTTCTTAAACCTGTTAAGAAATAGAATTCATCTTTTGGTGGTTGAGCTACGTTAATATCTAATTCGATTGGTTGAATTTCAATAGCATCAATTGATAATTTCTTAATAACTTCTTCGCATAAGTCATATTGGTTAACTAAATCTTTACGATAACCTGGAACAATAGCTGATGACTTTAATAATTTAAAACCTAATGTTTTTAAAGTAACTTTAAATTGCTTGTCAGTAATTGGACTAATAAATTCAACACATTCTTTTAAATCAAATGGAATTTCTTTAGTATGTTCAATTTCATTACATAATTTAGTAACTATTGATTTTCTAAATTGTTTAGATATGTAGTTGATAAACAAGTTAATTTGGAATAGAGAAACATGTCTTACAGCAAATCTAGCTGATGGAGTAGTAATGTTATGAACTATTGCAGATTTACGAGGCAACCAGTGGGTCAAATTGCTAATATATAAACCAATTGATTTTGTTTCAAGATTTGGAGTATATTTATCATCTACACAAATTCCTTCCAAACCTAAAACATCATTATTACTTGTGGTTAAGATAACATCTTCTGATTTTAAGTTGTAAATTTTGTTTTTGAATGATAATTGTTGACCAACTATCGCATATTTTTCGCAAATGTCTGTTGGTGTTTTGTCTGCATCGAAAACGATTGGTGCAATACCAGTTAAATATGTAATGTAAGTAATAATATCGTTAACTTTATTTTCACATTTGCATGCATTGTTGATTAAGTACTTTTTCAATTTTCAAGGTGAGTATTTTTTAAAGTTTACACCATCAATTTTAATGTATGAACCAAAAGTTGACAACTTAGTGTCAATTTTTACAAAATTGTTAGCAAAAGTTTGAAGTTTGTTAATCACTTGACGAATATTAAATTTAAATCCAAATCAATTAGCTAAATCTTTAATGATTAAGATTGCTCCCATTCATTCTGGACGATCAGATGGTAAAGTTAGTTCATACAATGTGTCGTCTAAACCTAATTCTTTGTCTACAGCAAAAGAACCAATTTCAGCATCTTTATCTAAGATAATGATTCCGTTTTTGTCATTATCATCTAAAGTATCATGGCAGTATGGTGTTAATTCATTATAACCACATAACATTCCTTGCGATATACAGCCTAATAATTCTTTTTCTTCAATAATTCTACCGTCGTAAAGTTTAGCACCTGGTAGGGCAACAACTACTTTATCACCTTTTTTAAAGTTACTAGCTCCACAAACAATTTTTAAAATTTTTTGATTACCAACATCGACGGTTGCATAATGTAGCTTATTTGAATTTTTAATTTTGTCAACTTTTATAACTTTTCCTATGCAAATATCTTTTAATTCAGGATGTTTTATAACTTGTTCAAGCACCATCCCTAAATTATAAGTTGATCTGTCAATATCAAAATCACTTACATCTTTAAATTCAGGAACAATAGAACATAAAAAATTACGAGAGATATACATAATTATTTACCTCCTTTTTTGAATTGATTTGAAAATCTAAAGTCATTAGTGTAAAGATATCGAATATCATTGATACCATATTTAATCATTGCTAAACGATCAATACCAAATCCAGCAGCAATAGCTGTTTTACAATTAACATTAGCCTTTTTTAAAACGTTTTGATGTAACATTCCAGCTCCAAAGATTTCTAGTCAACCGGATTTCTTACACAAACTGCATCCCTTACCATGACATGTAGGACATTCGATGTCTGCTTCAATTGATGGTTCCGTAAAAGGAAAAAAAGACATACGATATCTAATTTTTACATCTGGACCATATAAGTGTTTTAAAAGAGATGACATTAATCACTTTAAATTAGCTACAGTTAGACCATCTTTAACTCAAATTACATCAATTTGATTAAATTGATGAGAGTGGGACAAGTCATCGTCATCATTACGATAAACATTTCCAACAGACAAAACACGAAGGTCAGTTGATTTATTATTCAATAAAATTTGTTCTGCAGTAGAAGCTGTAGTGTGAGCACGCAACATTAAATCCTTATTAAAATACAGAGATTCACTGGTTTGTCTTCCTGGATGATCTTCTGGAACATTTAAATTGTCAAAATTATATTTGACGGTAGTGACTTCGTCACCACTAACAACAATAAAGTTTAATTTTCTAAAAAAGTCGATAATTTCATTTGAAATTAAATTAATTGGTGATAAAGTACCTTTTGCTAAAGAAGTTGAATCTATTGATAAATCAGCTAATGGTTTGTGTGTGTCAACACTTAATTCGTCATCAATTTTTTGTTTTCTAGCTTCAAACAATTCATTAATCTTGTTTTTAAAGATGTTAAGTTCTTTACCAAAATCATGTTTTTGTTCTGAAGGCAAATCTTTTAATCGTGCATATAATGGAGATAAATGTTTTTTAGCAAAAACATTTTTTGCAATTATCAAATCGTTTGGAGTTTTACAAAGATTAAATTGTGAGATTAGTTCATTTATAAGTTCTGTATATTTTTCCATATGCAATAAATTAGTAATTATATTTTATATTACTAATTTAATGCTACTATATATTTTTGTTATTTTTTAAAAATAAGGCAAGCTAGACCTTTAGTTACAGCATTTGAGACATCAAAAACCTTAATTTTTTCGTTAGATTTATCAAAAAGTTTAAGTCGTAGTCTATTTCCACCAGTTAGACATAAATTATTAAATTTGTAGAATTTATGAAAATAATTAACGATATTTGTGGTTACACCCATGTAAAAATGGTTAATTCCTGAAGCTAATGCTTCTTTTGTATTATGTCCAAATTCTAGTGAGTTATGATTAAAATCAATTTTCTCATTGTTAATCATTTCAGTTTTTCGACCTAATTCTTTTAAACCGGTGTCAATATGAGGAAGAATAATTGCTCCTAGCAGCTTTTTGTTATCTACACCTATTGCAAACAATGCAGTTCCATAACAAATACCAATTGATTTTTTATATGTTTTTTGTAAGTATAAAGCAAATGCCAAAATATCAGTTCCAACTTCATTAATATTAAATTTAAATAAGTCAAAAGCATTGATAAATTGATTGTTTTGAACGAAATTAGGTTTTATTTTAAAAACTTTTTCAATTGCATCTTTTAATGCTTTGTTAGATGAAGGAACAACAGAACAAATGTAACATTTTTTAACTTTATTATGCTTCTTAATTTTGTTAAAAAAACTATCTAATTTTTGTTTAGATTTTGTTTCGCTAAAATCAACTTCTTTTCCATTATTAGTGTAAATTGTGGCTTTTAGAAAAGTATTGCCATTATCAATTATTAAAACCATTTTATTTACTACCTTCATTTATTTGTTTTAATTTTGACTGAATTTTTCTTATATTGGTAGAAGATTTTTTAGCAAGTTCTTTTGATGAAATTAATAAAACTGTTTCGATAGAAGAATTTAGCATATGGTGAGCTTGAGCAATATTTAACTCATATTTAAAATCTAATGGATTGCGGATAGATCTGACAATATAATTACACTTCATTTTTTTAGCAAATTCGATAGTTAGTCCATCATTAGTGACAACTTCAACATTTTTAAGACGTAGTTTTCTAATTGTTTTAACGGTATTTTGGTATCTTATGGCCATTGGGGTTTGATTATTTTTTTCTGTGTTATAACAAATTGCTATATACAACTTATCGAACAATTTACTTGCTCTAGTTATTATGTTTATGTGGCCTTCATGGATTGGATCGAATGAGCCTGGGAAAATTGCAATTTTTTTAATCATGACAATATTTGATATTAATATAATATAATAATTATCAATATGTCAATATTTAACGAAATCAAAAAAAAGTTATTAAGTTCAAAAGAGCAAATTAAAATTGTTTATCCTGAAGGTTGGAACTCAGATATTGTAAAAGCCACAACTGAATTAGTAAATGAAACAGATGTGATTATTCCTATCCTAATCTTTAGAAACAAGAGCGAAATACCTGCATCTTTATCTAAAAAAATCGAAAGAGTGGTTATTGATGGGCTAGATGTAACTAAATATGCAGAATATATCTACGATGCAAGAAGAAATAAAGGTATTTCTATGGAAGATGCTACCAAATTAGCTAAATCACCTAATTTTTTAGGTTCTACTATGGTGGCTTTAGGTGAAGCTGATGGAGAAATTTGCGGTATTGAATATTCTACAGCTGACACATTAAGAGCAGCATTACAAATTGTTAAGCCTTCTCCAGATGTTTCAACAGTATGTAGTGGTTTTATAATGGAAAAAGAATCTAAAAGGTATGTTTTTGGTGATTCTTCTGTAAATATCAATCCTGACTCAGAACAATTAGCATCAATTGCTAAAGCTTTAGGATATTTTGCTAAAAGTATAGCAAATATCAAAAAACCACGTATTGCTATGCTAAGCTATTCAACTGCTGGTAGTGGTAAAGGTGAATCAGTTGACAAAGTTCGTCAAGCTTATGAAATCATAAGTGTTGATGAAACATTTGTAAAAGAATGCAGTGTGTTTGGTGAAATTCAATTTGATGCAGCATTTGATATAAATGTAATGCATAAAAAAGCAAAAGCACTTAAATGAGATGAACAAGCTAATGTTTATGTATTCCCTGATATTAATGCAGGAAACATCGGATACAAAATTGCACAAAGACTAGGTAGTTATCAAGCAATTGGTCCAGTTATTTTAGGCTTAAAAAAACCAGTCAACGATTTATCCCGTGGTGCAAGTGCTTCTGATGTTAAAATGCTTTCATACATTACTGCACTACAAGCTATAACACAAAAGAAATAATTTCATACATTTTTGACTAAAATTTCCTAAAAATTTTAAATTACTTAAAAACTAATAAACTAACCTAAGTTCGTCAAAATGAATTTAGGTTTTTTTGAGACTTTACTCGATTATTAAGTCAACACCGAGGAATGAAATACGAACACCAAATGCAATTAGTTAAATTGTATTTATTTAAGCGAAGCAATTGTATATTTTCGTTAAGTTAGGCGAATATTTTGGGACTTAACTCTATCTTTACTTAATATCCATTTTAAGTAATCTATTTAATTCAACACTATATTCAAGTGGAAGCTCATTAGCAAAGTCTTCAATAAAGCCTAAAACCAAAAGTTGCTTAGCAGTAACTAAATCAATACCGCGTGATTGTAAATAGAATAATTTTTGATTATCTAGATCTGTTACTTTAGCTTCGTGCTTTAAAACTGAAGATTTGTTAAAAACTTTTTCAGTTGGGTAAGTATCACTTTTAGAAATTTTATCAAGAATTAAAGTGTCACAAACCACTTCACTATTGGAGTTAATGGCTCTTTTTGATATTTGAACAAGCCCACGATATGTAGCATTACCACCACTATGTGCAATAGATTTGGAGATAATTTGCGATCTAGTGTTTTTTCCAACATGAATCATTTTTGCACCTGCGTCTTGGATAACGCCTTCATGAGAAACAGCAATTGAAATACATTTTGCTTTTGAATTGTCACCCTTTAAAATAGTGGCAGGATATTTCATGTTCAATTTACTTCCTAAATTTCCATCAATTCACTCCATGATGCCATTTTCTTCAACTACTGCTCTTTTAGTTACTAAATTCAAAACATTGTCTGATCAGTTTTGAATTGTTGAATAACGGCAATGTGCATTTTTACCAATAAAAATTTCAACTACTGCAGCATGCAAATTGTTTTTATCATATATAGGTGCAGTGCATCCTTCGTTGTAATGTACGTAGGCACCATCATCAACAATGATTAAAGTTCTTTCAAATTGACCCACAGATTTTGTATTAATACGGAAATAAGCTGATAATGGTTGGTCTAATTTTACACCCTTTGGCACATATAAAAATGTACCACCTGACCAAACAGCAGTATTTAATGCAGTATATTTATTATCACTAAATGGAACCAATTTTCCAAAATATTTTTTAACCAAACTTGGGTGTTCAGTAATTGCTGTTTCAATGTTAGTAAAAATAACTTTTTTCTTCTTAAGCTCATCTTTAAGTTGATGATAAACAGTATCTGAATCATATTGGTTATTAACTCCTGAGAAATACTTAGCTTCATTTTCAGACACGTTTAATTCTTCAAATTGTTTTTTAATTTTTTCTGGAACTTCATCCCATGAAGTTTTGTAATATTCACTACCGATTGATGAAGCATAATAAATATATTCATTGAAATTAATGAAGCCTAAATCAGGACCCCATTTTGGATTTTTAAGTTTAAGAAAAACTTTATAAGCCTTCAGTCTTATATTTAACATTCATTCAGGCTCGTTTTTTAGTGCTGAAATTTTTTTAATTACTTTAGCACTTAAACCTTTTTCTAGAATTATTTTATTTTCCTTTTTTGTTTTCATATTTTTCCAATGCCTTTAAAATGGCATTAATTCCAATTTTAGCACAATTAATACGGTTTGCTTGGCGGTTAACATTTTCATATAAATATAATTCACCTAACAATTCTTCATCATAGGGTTTCTTGTCAATCATACTTAAATAATTTGAAATTATTTTTTTGGCTTCATCAATTGTTTTGTTCCGTAATAAATTACACATAATATCAGTTGATGAAGTACTAATTGCACAACCGACACCAGAAAATTTAACATCTTTTATGACGCTATTAAGAACTTTAATATAAGCAGTCAAATTGTCTATACAAGAAGCACTAGATATGTTACATTCAACATAACCTTTAAGTTTATTGTTATTTCCATTATCACCCAAATGATGCTTAGGGTTCTCATAATGATCTAAAATGATAGCTCTAATTATTTCGGGGTCTTTATTATTAGGCAATGACATTATCTAATTCAGCTCCTTTTTTGTAATTCTTTAGAACTTTTATAAGGTAGTCAATATCAGCTTTTGTGTTATATACATACAAAGAAGCTCTAACAGCCTCATTAATTTTCGTAGATATGTTTGAAGCTTTAGCACAAGACAAACCAGCTCTAACAATAATTTTATTTTGCCCTAAATAGTTAGCTAAATCTTGCGATGATACCCCTTTGATATTAAAAAACAATATTGGTGTTTTTGAATCTCTTGTATAGTATTCAAAATTTTTTATTGAAGAAGATTTCTTATCAAAATATTCTTTTAATTCACGACCATGATTTTCAATATTATCTCACCCGATTTTATTTAAGTATTTTATAGCTTCTCCAAAACCAATAATTCCGGCTGTGTTTGGTGTTCCACCTTCAAATTTATCGACTCCAGAAGCAAAAGTAAACTCATTAGTTTTTGGCAAAACCAAAGCATTCATTCCACCGCCTAATTTTAAAGGCTCAAGTTTTTCAATCCACTTTTTATTCATGAAACACACACCAACTCCTGTTGGACCCAACATTTTATGAGCACTAAAAACCATAAAGTCAACATCTGTGTTTTTCAAGTTATGTTTTAAGTGAGGAACAGATTGTGTTGCATCAACAACGACAACAATGTTAGGATTTATTTTTTTAATTTTTTTTGTTAAAGAAACACAATCGATGTAGTAACCCAAGATATTGCTAACATCACAAAAAGTAACAATTTTAGTTTTTTTAGTAATAGCTTTAAGAATATCTTTTTCATTTGGTATCTTATTTTTACCTACTCAAACAATTTTACTTTTTGTTTGTTTATTTAATCTAAATCAAGGAAGCAAATTAGAAGTGTGTTCAGCGTATGTTAGAATGATTTCATCATTGTTTTTGACAAACTTTGTTAAGCCTAATGAAATTAGATTTAAAGATTCAGTAGCACCTGAAGTAAAAATAATTTCTTCAGGAATTCTACCAACAAAACTAGCTAAAAGTTCTCTGCTTTCTTTGATTAAGCCGTGTGTTTTATAAGCAAAAAGTGAATCATTATTGTGAGGACTACAACCAAACACTTCATAGTATTCGTTTTCTTTCTTTAAAACACATTTAGGTTTTAAACTTGTAGCTGACGAATCCAAATAATGTCACCCTCTATTATTTTTAAATCAAGGGAAATCTTTACGAATATTCATAATTTGTTTATCTGTCATATTAACTATTTTCCAACATCTTATTAATTTGCTTTTTTACTGTTTTATAAATATCGATTTTATGTTTTTTACTATTATAGTAAGTATTTTTCAAAACACTTATTTCATTTTCTATTAAAATATTCACTGCTTGTTTATAACTGAATCCTCTTGTTTGTAAATAGAAAATATTTTCCTTATTTAAATAACTAACATTTAAGCTATGTGATGCGTTGATTTGGTTGTTATCAATTATCAATGATGGTATAGCTGTTATACTTGCATCATCTGCAAATAAAAATCCATTTATTTCCTGATTTGTAATAACATGATATTCGTTTTTTGTTATAGTAGCTTGGACATCAATATTACAACTGCTCTTTTTTGATGCAAAAACTTTAGCATATAAAAAAGTTTTAGAATCAGAATCATGATTTAATGTGATTTTAAAATTATGGTTTGATTTTTGAATCAAATCAATTAAGTAAACTTTTAATTCGCAATTTTTACTAACAAAAAAATTAAGATTTTGGTCCAAATTTTGTTTATTAAACGAAACAAAAACTAAAGTTGAATTCTTGTCGATTTTAAAATTCGAATTCTTTATTTTTGATTCACTATCAAACACAAATAGTTTTTTACTAGAATTTGTATGGATCAATTGCTTTTTTGTCTTTGTTTTTATCATAATCTTTGTAACCGTTTTTTACGATTTCATTAATGATTTCTAGTCCACCAATTTTTTGAATAGTTTTATTTGCTAAAAGAACAACTTTATTTGGTTTAATATTTTGGAAAATATTAAGGTCATGTGAAATCATAATAGTAATTTTTGAATTTCTACCATCTTTAACATATTTTTCAACCAGCTTGATTGCATCAACATCCAGCCCTGCATCTAATTCATCTAAAAGTAAAACTTTTGAATTTAACAATTTAGATTGGATAATTTCGTTCTTTTTCTTTTGGCCTCCTGAAAAGCCAACGTTTACAGAATGTGAAAGCAGCGATTTATCAAGCGACACACTTTCAAATAAATCATTGATCTTTTTATAATTTTCATAAAATGAAGCCTTTGGATTGTTAATTTTGATAATATTTTTCAAAAATTCTAACATTGGGACACCATCAAGTTGAGGAGGATTTTGGTCCACATAGAAAATGCCAAGACGTGCAATCTTGTCAGTTTCCATATTTTTGATAGATGTTTTATTATAAAAAACATCACCTTTGGTAATTTTAGCTGCATAGTGATTAATTAAACTTTTTAAAAACGTTGATTTACCAGCGCCATTTGGTCCGATTAAAGCAACAACATCGCCAGTTTCCAATTCTAAAGAAATATTATTCAGAATGGTTTTTGAATCTATCTGAACTTCCAATTTCTTAATTGATAATTTATTTTTCATACAGCTAAGTATATATATAATAATATCAATTATGAAAAAGAAAATGTCAAAATTTGTTACTACAATGTCCATTGGTGGGGCGCTTTGCATTGCAATTCCACTTGTAACCTCATGTTCTTCTGATGATGATTTACACATTGTAACTAGAGGAAATGGTTCTGTCTTTGCTTCTTACGGCGATAATTTTAATGTTACATTTAACCAGGAAATTATTGATGCTTTAAATGACAATGCATCATTTTCAGCATTTAAAAAGCAATATGCAGATCAATTACTTTACAACTTCTACAAGAAGATTGCTGATTCAGGAAAAGTTCAGTCATATAAAGATAATTGAACAACTTGAACTAATGATGTAGATGATGACTATAAAGATAAAGTTCAAGATGCAAAAGATAAACATGGTTCAACTTGGGAATTTTATTTCCAAAATGAAACATTAGATCCTGTTGGTGGTACAGAAGATGCATGAAAATATAACCAAATGTGTTCTAAAATCCGCAGTGATTTGAAAACAAAAATATTGGAACAAAATTATATTGCTTACTCTTCAAATGGCACATATGATGTTAATAATACTTTGTCGTCTTACACTAAAGAAATATTCTTTAATAACCCAGACGAGTGAAGAAAAATTAACTTCTATGCATATAACAATCCAAACTATAACCCTAACAGCAGTTTAGACGACATTTATGCAACAATTCAAAAACAAGCTTTTGAAATGTGAACACAGAAGGCTCATCCTTTCTCAGTTTCAATGTGTTTATGAAAATATGCTGCTCCTGCTCAAGGCATTTTCTCAATTTACTCTAGTAAGATTCAACCACCTAGCGGAACAAATGATGACCCAACTGTAGGATATGCTTATCCAGCATTTCCTGAATGTGATGGAACAACAGTATCTGCAAATAGCAAATTTTATTATGCAATTAAGAAGCTATTCTTAGGTGCTAATACTAAGTACGGTTTAGTTGATTATTCAGGATTTAGTAATATTCCTAATACAACTTCTTATACAGATGATAGCGCTACACAGATCATTATCAATGCAGCAGACTTTTCTGGTTTAGACGCTGTATTTGGCGGTGGAACTGTTAACTTGTGATCTCAATATAGCGGTAATACTGCACAAGTGTCTGATAAGATTCTTAAGTACGATATTAAAGATCTTTTAGCTGATGCTAGCAAAGAAACTTCAACTGATATTTTAAGAAATTTCTTTTTCCGTTCAAATGATCAAAGATTATTTGATACATCAGGAAATTTAACTGCTTTGGGTACTGCACTTGCTGCATGTGAAAACAAAATTGATTTGGGTGCAATTTACCAATCTAAAGGAAAACCAGGAGTATTAGCTAATGGAGAATCAAGTGATGATTTCCACAGTTTAATTTTTGCTAACAATTCTCCTTTATTCTTTGACTATTATGGTAATGATACAACTGAAGGCGGAGTTCAATGAGTTGTGCCAGCATTACGATTATATGATGGTGACAAACCATTACCATACTTGTTAATTAGAGACGAAATTAATGATGGTGGAGTTCACATCATTGGTTTAAATGGCGCTTCATACTATGATAACGGCACTGAACGACAAGGATATTTAGGAAACCCAGCTAGCAAAGATAATGATCAAACTGATCCTTACTCTCAAGGAAGAGAAAATATTTTGTTAAAAGCACAATATTTATATGAGTCAACATACACTTCAACATCTATCGATATTCAATCTAAGATTAAAGATTTCTTACAAGATGATGATAGCTTGAGCAATGTTATTATTGCTATGGCTAAAAACCAAGTTCGTCGTGCTAATAATGAACAAGAAATTATTTTTAATGACGAAGGTTTATTAGATGGTATTGATGCTAACAAGTTCTACCAATTAATCTCTACTGGTTATGATTACTTCTTAACACAATCTACAATTTCAGCAATTGATTCTGAAAACAAACGTCTATTCAATACAAAATTTGGTAATGTAACAAACTCTGTATTATCTCGTTCTGAATCTTTAGCAAAGATGACATCTACAAATTATACAAATGGTATGGCAACTCCATATCCTTTTGCATTCATTCAAGCGAATGTTACTGACCGTACTAAGACTGTTGGTTATGTTTCTTCTTTATCATCTTATGATATTAACCGTATCATGGCTTGACAAAAAGGTTCACTATATATAAACACTTTAGCAAATGATGTTTGAGATAAATATGAAATTACTTTTAATGAAGCACAACAATCTAGAGCTGCATATGAAGTTATCACTACTGATTTAACTAGTGGTATTACTCCAAATATTCAAACTTCTGGTATGGGTGCACGTAGTGAACACATTTTCAATGAATGAAAGAAAGAAAATGCTTTATCTACAGCAATCTATGCAACATTAAATAGCTTCGGTGCATCTAACTCATTCTCAAATAACGCTAAGATTAAAGCAATGAAAGCTTACATCAGTGGCGATAATGGAATTGTTTCTGACTTCGACTTATTTAATGGTTATGCAACACTTAAAGATAGTAATTTAAAATCTGCATTTATTTCACAATATATTTCTTCTCAAATTGTAGGTTCTAGCAGCCCAATGTCAATGTTAGAAGCAATGGGCTCAATAACTTCAGTTGACGATTATGCTAACTTCTTAGAAGTAGCTTTCAAAGACAATATGAGTAGATCTTACAGTGATATTGATTTCAGTTCTACTATGTGCGATTACTTGCAAATTTTAGATGCTATTCAATACCTAGTAAAAGATGATTATGCTAACTTAATTTACCACTTATCTAATAATGTTATTAGATATGGTGATGAAGCTGATCTAGTTTGAGTTTCTAAAGAAAATATTAGTTGCGTTCCTACATATGAAACTGACCAAGCAAGTATTGCTGATGAAATTTCTGCAAGTTTCAACTTCAAGAGTAATTACTACGGACAATATTCTAACACTTACTTTAACAACGGTGGTGGTGATAATGATACTCCAACCAATTTCTCTACAAATGATGCATATTATAAGTTTGCACCAATTCCAAATGGAAGTGGTTGAACACAAGCAATGGGATTTGCTGGATTAGTAACTTCTTCTAGTACAACTTCACCAATTACTACAAACATCAGTAACCAAATTTTCAAAAATGCTTACTATACTAAACGTGATAGTACTGGACAAACTTCTGGTGGATGGTATAAATATGGTGATCTAGATACATTGAAGAAAAAAATTGAATTATGTTCTGGTCTTAAAGATGTAACAGATTTAGCTAATAATTTAGCTGAAGCTAACTCTGATCCAGATTTCACAAACAATGTTAAATCCATTGTAAACAGATCATTCTATAGTGATGGCGATCCTGAAGTAGCAGCAGGAACTGCTAAAGTAGGTGAGCCTATTTCAGTACCGGTATTAAGAGCTAGATTAGCTGGAACTGATCAAATGTATAAAGATATCAATTGAGGATTAGAAACATATTGTAATGATCACACTGAACTTGTTAACAGTATGTTCAAACGATTTGGAGACAGCACTTCTGCAGCTGAAGTATGTGATGGTGATGATGTTCAAAACGTTGTTCACACTATTAAAGTTAGTGATGATGCCGCAAGTAATGATTTTGCAAGAGTAATGGTTATCCAACTAAATAGTAATGATGCTTCTTCATACAATAACTTAATAAGTGCATTAGGTGGTAAAAATAGCGACGAAGCTAAAACATTATTAAATATGATTGCTGTCCAATATGCTTTGACTTCATCAATTAAAACACAAGCACTTCAAGATGTAGTCAACGTCATCTTCAGAAAAGACAAATTAACTGTATTTGATCGTAGATTCAATGATCAATTAGGTCAATCTTGAGTTAAAGATTGAAAACCATCTAACTAATTACATTTCATAAATTTTGCTTTATTTATGTTAAAATATTAAAGCTATTACAACATTAGTGGCAAATCGTGTCAGGGTAGAAATACAGCAGCACTACGCATTAGCTATTGTGTGTAATAGCTTTTTATTTTATGTACGATAATACATCAATAAAAAGAGTAATGTTGCAAAAAAGTTGGTTTTTTTGAAAAAAGTTGGAAAAGTATATATGTATATTTTTATACATATATAAAATTGTAAAAAATGCTTGAACTATATACACATAATATAGTTCTATGAAAAAGAAAGTAAGAAACGGCAATAGATATTGTCAAAAATGTGGTCACAAATTGCAGAAATATAGGTCATACAAAAACGGTAGTCAAAAATAATATTGCCCACATTGTCACAATTACATAAAAATTGGTAAAAATCATAAAAAGAAACAAAAAACCAAATTATGGTTATTCAAAGAAAATGACTGAGTATGGATGCCACCGATCGACATTTTGAAGAAACACTAAGATATTTAAAAACAAGAATATCTTTATTCCTGAATCAAAAATAGACATTTTGTTATCTATCTTGATGGTTTAAGAGTTAACAAGAAGGCATACTTAATAGCAAGTAATGGAAAACATGTTATTAGTTTTAGTTTGGTAGATCATGAATCACAATATGTTGCTTGTGATGACCAAAATGGATTAATTAAAGCAATTAAATCAGTGTGATTTAATATAAAAATTCAAAGATGCTTATTTCATGTTTTAATGAATGTTAGATAAAAACTAACATTAAATCCCAAAACACAAGCTGGTCAAGAATTATTATGTTTATCTAGAGAAGTATTAAAAATTAAATCTATTGAACATGCAAATAATTGACAATCTAAATTCAAAATTTGAAAAGACAAATATTATGATTTATTAGTCAAAAAAGTGTTAATCCTGAAACTGGTGAAATTTGATTTACACATGTAAGATTAAGATCTGCTGCTTTTAATCTAGGTAAATTAATTCTAAATAAGACATTATTTAATTTTCTTAATAATTGTGAAGTAAAGAGTATGAATAATGTTCTTGAGGGTGAAATTAATTCTCTATAAGACACTTGTTAAATTGCTATAGAGGTACAAACTTTACTGGCCAACAAAAAATAGTTGAAATTTATTTGTTAAAAAGAAGTATGTTTTGAAATAAGATTTCTATGCTACTAAATAGTGAAAAACCAACTTTTTTTGCTACATAGCTCTAAATTTTAGTCAAAAAAGCAAATTTTTTCAGACTTTACTCTAATTAATTGGCACTTTAAACTATAATTGCTAATGATTTATTGATGAAGTATTGTATTATCGTTTTCCTCTTTTTACTCCACCTAAAAAATCTCAAAAATTATATAATTTGCCTAAAAAATATTTATATTTTCAATTATTATTAATGTAATTTTGCATCTCTGTTTGTCTTCGCTCCGCTTGTGCAACGTCTTGAGCAGCTAATTCGGTGATTTCCTGAACATATGAACGTGATTTACAATCTGCGATAAAGCATATTAATAGAAATGTGAATTCAATTGCTAACAAAACGAAAAGTGGAATGATTATATAAAATCATCTATGTATTAATTTCTCACAAGTGGTTTTCATATCCTTTATATTATTTATCCCACCAAGAAATATTGCAATATCGCTAGTACCATCAATTTTCTGACCTTGAATATCATCATAATGATCCTCACTAAAACCACTTTCATAATAATGTTTTAGATGTTTCTTTAATTTAACATTTAAACAATTAAAAGTTTCTTTATTTTTAAAATATTTTGAATCATTTTTACAATTACTTATTAATGCATAACCAGTGTCGCTTTTTATATTATCAAAATTACTTTTCAATTTTTCCATATCACCATTGTGGTCCTTAAGATAGTATACTAAGATAACTATAGACATAACAATTGAGAAAGCAGGAACAATCATAAATATAATCCGAGAATAAAGTTTAGCATGTCTTTTAGTATTATATGCGATTAAAACCAATATGATAATTAATGCTATAGTTAAAAGAGTGCAGAACCCAGATATAATAAGCAAAGCTGTATTTAAATCTTCAAAATCATCTCTTACAGATATACATTCATCTGCTAAATTAATTCCATTATCAATTAATGATTTTACACTGTTATAATTTTCAGAAACTATCTTAAATAGATTTGAAGAAGTGCGTATTGTCATACCAGAATCATTATTTATTGCACTACTGATAGCTTCATTAATTTCGTTAGAAGCTTTAAATGTATTTTTAGAATTTTCATAACCAATTGTAAAATCATCTACATTGATTTCACCTTTTTTGCCGTCTTTATCAGTGTCATAATCTTTTTCGGTATAGTCTAAACTAAAATGTACATTTTTAACAAAATCTATCAATTTTTGGTCAATTGTATTTTCATCGTACAATGTATTTCTTGTTTGATTACTAAAACTTTGAATGCTTTCTGATTGTTCAGAAGAAATATTTAAAGTGATTAAATCTGTTTGTATTTTTGTCTCTTTGTAATTAGCCAACACGTAAAAACTATATGTACCAGATTCAATTTGATCTGTTCATGACACAACGCCATCATTAATTTTTATAGAGTCTGG